>Ga0302243_1000125_pt1 | contig 89323 bp, 90 predicted proteins | sample AAG_UR_Met_MG_FD_193514 | JGI IMG/M metagenome (GOLD analysis project Ga0302243, IMG submission 193514) | Enriched activated sludge microbial communities from anaerobic digester in WTTP, New Holstein, Wisconsin, United States - AAG_UR_Met | ecosystem: Engineered > Bioreactor > Anaerobic >... | reverse complement strand
TGGGCGAGTTCACCCGCCGCAAAATCAACGTGGACACCATCGTCGTCGGGAAATGCGAGATGCCCGGCAAGTCCCGCGTGGTCCTCACGGTCTCCGACCGCAAGCAGGCCGAGTGGGCCGTGGACAGCCTTCAGCGGCTGCATGACATAATCCAGGTGGAACTGGTGGACGAGAGCCGGCAGGAAGCCTACGCGCTGGTCGGGAACACCGTCGGAAAAGCGCGATTGATAGGCTCCATAGAGGAAGTGGAGAAGATGCTCAAGGCCTCCAACCCGGACCGCTTCATAAGGGCGGTCAACGCCATCTGAGGTGAGAAGATGAAAGGAAAGATCTGGATGGATGGGCGTCTCGTAGGGTTCGAGGACGCCAAGGTGCATGTGCTAGCGCATGGCTTCCATTACGGGACCGGGGTCTTCGAAGGTATCCGCGTCTACCACACCGCCAAGGGAAGGAGCATATTCCGGCTCAGGGACCACATGGTCCGCTTCCTGAACTCCGCCAAGGTGTTGCAGATGAAGGTGCCGTACACCCTGGACGAGCTGTGCGAGGCCTGCCGCGAGGTGGTCCGGGAAGCGGACCCCAAGGGTGACTACCTGCGTCCGATCGCCTTCTACGGGGTTCACCCCGAGTTCAAGATAGGGCTCAACCCCAGCAAGCTGGGCACCAACGTCAGCATCATGTGCACCCACATGGGCGTGTACATGGGCAAGGACCAGGTGGAGCAGGGGGCGAACATAATCACCTCCTCCTGGGAGAAGTACTCCAACCACGCCGCGGCCCTCAACGCCAAGGTCTGCGGGCATTACGTGAACTCGGTCATAGCCAAATTGGAAGCCATCCAGCACGGCTGCGACGAGGCGCTGATGCTGAACCCCAACGGCAACGTCGCGGAGGGGACCGGGGAGAACGTGTTCATGGTCAAGAACGGGAAGCTGCTCACCCCGCCGGTGTCGGCCGGGATACTGGAGGGCATCACCCGCGACTGCATCATGACCATGGGACGGGACATGGGCATCGAGGTGGTGGAGAAGGACCTCACCCGCTCCGAGCTGTACATGGCCGACGAGGTGTTCATGACCGGTACCGCGGCGGAGATATCCCCCATACGCTCCATAGACAACCGGGTCATCGGAAACGGCTCCATCGGACCCGTGACCAAGAGGTTGAGCGAAGCCTTCCACAAGGCGGCCATGGGCGAGGACCCGCGCTACGCCCATTGGATGACCTTGGCCTGAAATCCCTTCCCTTTTCCATTTTTACTCGGCCAAGTGATATTTTATTATCAGTTTGGCATATGAATGCCCTGCATGCACCCTTGGGGCCCGCGCTCACTGGGATGGGTCCAGGCATCGGTCCTGATAATCACCATGGTGATCGCCCTAGCCGCGCTGAGCTCCACCTTCTCCACCATAAACGCGCCTCCGCCGGATGAGGGGGAGGACGATGTCACCTTCGGCGACCTGAACCTGGACGAATGGCCCTCCGACTTCCGGGAGATGTTCACCATCCACCAGGTGGGAGACCAGAGATACCTGAGGTGCGAGGTGCTCCTTGAATACGGGGAGGGCCGGTGGTCCTGGGAGGAGGGGGAGACCGAAACCTACGATGTCGGACAGTGGACGGGTCCCGTGCCCTTCCAGATACAGTATGCGGACATCAGGCCGCTGGTGGGGTTCGATGGCGCATTGCCCATCGCCAAGGACACCCGCTACCTGGCCTGGGATTCCTCGATGCCCATGGACTGGAGCCCCTCGCTGGAGGTCATGAGGTCCCGGGAGGTGGTGGACGGTCCGTACAACATACGTTACGCCGGTTACCCCGTCCTTTCCCTGGAGGAGCTGCGAGGGGCGACGGTTACCTCGGAGGAACAGTACCTCTCCGTCTCGGAGGACCTCGCCGAATACGTGGGAGGGCTGGCCGAGGCCTACGCCGCCGGTCAGGACACTCCCTACGATCAGGCCCTGGCCATCCGGGACCATCTCCGTGCCGATTATCGGTACACCTTCAACTTCAGCAAGGCCCCGGAGGGGACCGATCCCCTGTACTGGTTCCTGTTCGGCTCCTATGAGGGGGTTTGCACCCATTTCAACAGCGCCATGGTGCTCATGGCCCGTTCGATGGGGATCCCCGCCCGACTGGTCAGCGGGTACCTGATCAATTCAGATCTGGAATACCAGACCGTTTACGCAAAGCAGGCCCACGCCTTTGCCGAGATAAGGCTGGACGGCCTGGGCTGGGTGGTCATGGACGCCACTCCGCTGGCGCCCCCGGACGTCTACGACGACCGCGACCCCGACTTGTTCACCGTGACCGGCAAGGTCTACCGCGACCTGAGCAATCTGGGGATCCTAGACCCTGCCGAGGAGAACGCGGGGATAGCCGGGATGATGGTCCGCATAGCCGGTCCCAACGCCATATCCGCGGTGCTGCGTACGGACGTGAACGGTAATTTTGTCTATACCGGCCCATCGAGCGGGCCATACACCATAACCATGATGAACGACGATTCCTGGCAGCCCACCACCCAGGTGGTCCAGACGGTCATCCTGGGGGAATCGGAACCAGGGCGATTGGAGTTCGGCTATATGGTCCGCTATCCTGGTTCGGAGGTCTCGGACTATCATATGGACGTCATAGGCGTGCTGGGAGGATGGGTGCAGAACCGGTCCAGCCCCTGGACCGTGGACTGCGCCCTCCGGGACCTTGACGACGTGGCGACGGCATCGATCGACATCTTCGTCTTCCTGGAACCGTTGGACCACACGGGCGGAAGGGTGTTCATCGGGAGCATGGTGGGACAGTACGGCGAACTGCTAGACGACAACACGGCCCGCATCCATTGCGTGCTACCGACGGACCTGGAGGCCGGCAACTATTCCCTGATCGCCCGCTGGTCCGGGGGAGCGGTCTATGCGCCGAGCGAGGACTCCATGCCGGTGAAGGTGATGGGGGATGTGCGCATCTCGCTGAACGTCCCGCGCTTCGTCACCCCCGGCTCGACGGTCACCGCGACGGTGAGGCTCACCGACTCCTCGACCGGGAAGGTCCTGTTCCCGGCCACGGTCGGTCTGGACGCCTGGAACGGGACGGAGACGATGGTGGAGCTGCCCACGTCGGCAGGAGGTAACCTGACCTTCACCGCCCCCGCCCTGGGGTCCTATCAGGCATCGTGCCGCTTCGAGGGCAGCGAGCTATACAACCCCGCGCAGGCCACGGCCGCCTTCAAGGTCGAGGACCCCCGTTTCGTGATGGCCCTTCCCGACCTGGTGCGCGGAAAGGCCAACAGCCTCTACGGCCGGATGCTGCTGGGAGACATACCCATAGCCGGCACGACCATCGCCATCGACATCGAGGGGCTGTTCAACGGTACCGTGGTCAGCGATTCCCTCGGCGAGGTGGCGGTCCTCATAGAGGTCCCCGAGGATGCCGTCCTGGCCAGATACAATGTCACCTTCGATGTCGGGGACTTCCATTCCCAGGACCAGATCGGGCTGGTGTCCACCACCGACCTGGAGGTGCATCAGGAGAAGGGCCGTCTGCTGGCCAATCTGACCGATGACAACGGCGAACCGGTGCCCTCGGCTGAGCTGAGGTTCGATTACGGCGAAAGGTCGATCAGGGTCCTGACCGGGGAGGATGGGATGGCCGCGATAGACGTGGAGGCCGATTCCCCGGCCGATTGTCGTGTCACATACGAGGGGAACGACACCCACCTTGCCAGCTACGGGAACGCCACCTTCGTTCCCGTGGTGCAGGCCTCCCAATGGATCTGGCTGCCCTATGTCCTGGTGGGCGCCGGGGCGATAATCGTGGCACTGATGGTGGTCCGGAGATGGAAGGTGGTCATCCCCATACAGCCCGCGGCCCTCCGGAAGGTGGAGGCCGCCGAAGGCCTCCTGGTCCAGGGACCGCACCAGCTGTCCTTCCCGGACATCGAACGGGGGATGCCCTGGGTCTGGCACGGCGGGGCGCTCAAGTTGTCGGTCCTGACTCCCGACCCCTCCCTAACGCTGAAGCTGGACGGGATGGAGGTTCCGATTAGCGTCCAGGATGGCAGGGCCGAGGCGACCCTCGAGCTGAGCGAAGGCCGTCACGTGCTGGAGCTGGAAGGCCCCTCCGGAAGGACCGTGGCCGCGGTGCGGGCGGTGGAGTACCGGAAGGAGGTCCTTGATCTGTTCGCCACTTCCGTGGAACGTTGGCTTCCCTCCGCCCAGGTCGGTCCGCAGATGTCCCCCCGGGAGGTGTTCACCGCCCTGATCGGTACGGATTCTTTAGTAGGGGGGAACGCCCTTTGGGTGATCGAGAAGGCCGCCTATAGCCGCCATCCGGTGGCCAGGGCGGATTACCTGGCGGTGTTCAAGGCACTGCGGGAGATGGGGGGGTTGGCGGGATGAGGGGACCTTTCGAAGGCCTCGGCGGCGATCTGAAGAAGATGTGGCACGTGGACGTGAGCGTGAGAGGCAACGTGCTGCGCGGGGTCATCTGGTGGACCCTCCTGGCCATCCTGGCCTTGGCCATCATAGACCTGCTGGCCGAGGACGTGCTCCCCTCTCACGGCTTCACCGAGGGGAAGGCCCTGAAGGCCGCTCTGGTGGCCGGAACGTCCCTGGCCTACCTGGGGGCGATGGTCGGCACCATCTTCCGCGGAAGGCTGGCCGAGGCTCTGCGCTTCACGTTCCTGGTCTGGGCCGTGGTCTGGGCCCTGCTGTTCTATACCGCCGGCGAGGCTGGACCGCTATCGATAATCATACTCTTGGCCGCGGCCACCCTGTACACGGCCTCCAACTTCCCCCGGCCAGGGGAGCTTCCCGAACCGGCCATACTGAAGGCGGCGGCCTTCGGCCTTCTGGCATTCTGGTCCCTGCTACTTCCCAGCGCCGGCATGATCGAATGGCCGCTCAAGGCGGCGCTCTTCCTGTTCATGATGTTCTCCCTGCTGGGGATCATCGTCGTCCTACCTGCCTATCACAATCATCCTAATCCGCGGCTCAGGGTGCTGGCCAGGATGGCCACCAACCTCGACCTGACCGCGGGATGGCTGGCCGGCGTCCTTTTGGTGCTTTCCTACTTCATGGTGTTCCGCGACGCCCTGGGCGGCCTCTCGTCAGCCCAGAGGTTCCTGGCCGACTGGGGGGTGGTGGTGGCCTCCGCCCTGGCGGTCTGGCTGATATACAGGTACCTGCACCGGCAGCTGCTGAAAGAGGTGGCCAGCTCCGAACTGTGCGAGATGAGGTATCGGCTGGAGGGAATGGGGGACATGGCCCCGGTGGTCCAGGCCATGAAGGACTTCGTGGAGCTGGGGGACAAGGAGAAGCTGGTGGTGAGGATGACCCGGTCCCTGCTGGACGCCGGTCTCAGCGAGGAGGAGGCCGCCCGGTCCATCCGGGGCCTGATGCGCTACCGGGACGAGCCGCCGGCGGTATGGGCCAGGTGGCTGATCGGCGATGTGCGCTCCTCCATGGAGAGGAGCAGGTGCAAGGCCATAGCCGTATCCCTGGACAATCTGGAGTCGGTATTGACGGCCAGAAGAGGGAGGATCGGCGAGAGCGAGGAGTGAATGATATGGACATGACGGAGTTCAAGGACCTGTCGGACGGTTTCATGCGGTCCACGGGAAGGATATTCGTGGGTGACCCGGCGGTGCTCAGGAAGATGCTGTGCGCCGCCCTGTGCGGCGGGCATATACTGTTCGAGGACCTGCCCGGCCTGGGCAAGACGATGCTGGCCAAGGTCTTCGCCAAGGCCACCGGCTGCCGCTGGGGAAGGGTACAGTTCACCCCCGACATCATGCCGGCGGACATTCTGGGTACCAGGGTCTGGGTCCCCAAACAGTCCGAGTTCGTGCTGGAGAAGGGGCCCATATTCACCAACATCCTGCTGGCCGACGAGATCAACCGCGCTCCGCCGAAAACGCAGAGCGCCCTGCTGGAGGCCATGGAGGAGAGGCAGGTGACCATCGAGGGCACCACCTACCGTCTGGACCGGCCTTTCTTCGTGATCGCCACCCAGAACCCCATCGAGCATGAGGGGACCTTCCCCCTGCCGGAGGCTCAGATGGACCGCTTCCTGGTCCGCATGTCCATCGGCTATGCCAGGAACATCGACGATGAGATGGAGATACTCCGCCGCCGCATCAGCTGGAAGGGCGACGACCCGGTGGCCGCGTTGGAACCGGTCATCAGCAAGGACCAGTTCACCTGGATGCAGGACCGACTGGAGGAGGTGTTCGTGCACGAGTCCATACTGAAATACGTATCGAGCATGGTCCGGGGCACCCGGGAGCATTACGCGGCAGAGGTCGGCTCCAGCCCCCGGGGCGGGCTGGCCCTGCTCAAGCTCTCCCGGGCGCACGCGGCGGTCATGGGCCGGGACTTCGTCATACCGGACGACGTCAAGCTCTTCGCCCACGAGGCGCTCGATCACCGCATCGTGCTGGGCATGGAATACGAACTGGAGGAGAAGATGAGCTCCAGGGTCGTGGTGGACGAGGTGCTGAAGGGCACCGAGGTGCCTAAGAACTACCGCCCGTGATGTCGATGCGCCCCCTCCCTGTCGGCCTGCTGTTCTCCTCCTCGCTACTGCTCCTGTTGGGGCTGCTGGCGGGGAACATGGCATTGGCCATGCTGGCCGTGGCGATCATGGTCTATCTAATCATGACCCTGGTGGAAGGGGGCACCCAGGCCCGGGCGCTGCCCGCGGAGGCCGATACGGTGGTAGGGGAGGTCAGCAAACCGGTTACCGTGACCAGGCGGCTGGAGGCCAGCGGTTCGCCGGCCGTGATCGTGGTGAGCGACGAGCTGGGGGACCGTTTCAGCTCCCGTACCGGAAAGGCCATCAGCGTGCTCTGGAAGGGACGGGGCGACACGGACCTCAAGGGCCGCCACCAGGTGGTCCCGGTCAGGCAGGGCCGGCACAAGATAGGCCCGATGAGGGTGAAGGTATGGAACGCCAACGCCCTGGAGGAGGCCTTCGAGGTCCTGCCCGGGGACCCCGTCTACGTGAAGACCGAGTCCCGGAGGAAGGACATGAGGGCGCTGCGGAACCGCCGTTCGGTCATGATCCTTCCCATGCCGGTCGGCCATCTCTCCACCATGGGGGCGGAGACCACCGACTTCAAGGAGATCAGGGAGTACCGCAGGGGAGAAGGCTTCCGCCGGGTCAACTGGAAGGCTAGCGCCAGGCGGCAGAGGGACGGGGATTTCAAGCCCTACGTGAACGATTACGAGCGAGAGGGCCGCCGCAAGGTCTGGCTGTTCCTGGACTGCGGGAGGCACATGAACGTGGGGACGGAGGAGGAGAACGCCCTGGAACACGCCGGGAACCTGGCTCGCACGCTATCGGACCTCTATCTGGCCGCGGACTGCCTGGTCGGACTGGTGCTGTTCCATGCCGAGGGGATGCTGCTGCCCGACAACGGGAGGAGGCAGAAGGCCCTCATCGCCCGCACGCTGTATGGGCTGGACCCCGGTTCGTCCCCCAGCACCATGATCGGCATGGTCCGGAAGCTGAAGGGGCATCTCCGGGGAGGTAGCCCGCTGTATCTGGTGATCACCTCGATAAGCGAGGCGAACGCCTCGACGCTCTCCTCCGACCTGAAGGAGCTGAAGGGGATAGGCGGAAAGAGGTCCAAGGTCATCGTGCTCAACGTCCGGAGCTACGAGCTCTCCACGCGCGACGAGCTGGAAAGGATGGCCGCCCGCTTCATGCATCTTGACCAGACCATCGAGGTCGACAAATTGAGGAGGGATGGTTGGGTGGTCGTGGACTGGGACCCGCGGGAGCAGAGCCCGGCGCACGTGGTGCACCGCATGTCGGAGGCGGGGCTATGAACGGCAAGGTCACATGCGAACCACGATGGTCCTCTCCCTTCTTCATGACCATGTATGCGGTGGCCGCCCTGCTGTTCTCCCTCTTCGTCCTGATGAACAATCAGGTCTACCTGGGGTTCAGCCAGGAGGGCAGCCCGGCCGCCTGGCTCTTCCAGACCGGGGGAGCGGTGCTCATCGCCCTGCTTTGCCTGGCCGTGGCCAGCATGGGCCTGGTCAACGAGGGCCGGATGCGCCTTCCCTACCTGCTGTCCTGGGCCCTGTACGCCCCCTCCCTGATCTCGCTGTCCAATATCGATTGGTTCCAGGCTTTGGACGTGGGCTACGACCTGGGGAGCGTGCACAGCGCCCTGCCCGGCTGGGTCATCTTCGCCAACGGGGCGGTCATCCTGGGCGGGGAGCTGCTGCTTCGCTGCTACCGCCACTGGTCGGACCTGGGCAAGGGCCTGGTGAGCGAGGGCGCGGACGCCGCCGTCACCGGAACGGCCCTGGACCGTGCGCTGCTGCACAACGCGATCAGGATCGGCCTGTCCCTAGCCTTCGCCCTGGCGGTGTTCTCGGTTCTCCCCCTACTCTCCCATTCCTTCGAGGTCCTCGGCTACAACATCGGCCGCGGATACAACTACCTGGCATTGCCCATCGCGGCCGCCTTCCTGATACTTATGCTCTACCTAACCTTCGGTCTTCGTCCGGGAAAGGGGGATGACGGCCGGCCATCTAGGCCATTGTAGCTTACATATATGTCCTGGCTCCCTTTTTGTTCCGTTACTATGTACGAGGTCCGGTTCCACGGTCGCGGGGGGCAGGGGGCGGTCATGGCCGCGCAGGCCTTGGCGGAAGCGGCGGTCATCGAGGGCAGGCACGCGCAGGCGTTCCCGTACTTCGGCGCGGAACGTCGGGGAGCACCGGTGATGGCCTTCGCCCGCATCGACGATCGGAAGATCAGCATCAAATCGCAGGTGTACGAGCCAGACCTGCTAGTGGTGCTCGACGAATCGCTCCTGGACATAGAGCCGGTGGCCCGCGGACTCAAACCTAACGGTAAGGCGGTCATCAACACCCGGAAGCTGCCCACCGAGATCGACCTGGGGGTGGAGGTGGAGTGCGCCACCGTACCCGCCACTGTCATCGCCATGGAGTTCCTGAAGGCCCCGATTGTGAACACCGCCATACTCGGCGCCGTGGTCCGCGTTTGCGACCTGGTCAGCATGGACTCCATGCAGCAGGCCATCGCCAACCGCTTCGGGGAGAAGTTCGGGGAGGTCGCTGCCCGAGCGAACGCGGCCGCCGCGGCCGCGGCCCACGCCCAGGCGGTCATCGGAAGGTGCAAGGGCAAGAGACCTTTGCCGAAGAAGAGGGAATGGCTTCCCGGCTGGAACGAGATCCCCATCGGCACCGCCCTGGACGAGAGGATGGTCGAGGGTGTGGCCGTCGGACCTGGCGGCGCCCGCCAGAACCTCACCGGAAGCTGGAGGGTGCAGACCCCCCGCTATGACAAGCAGAAGTGCATCAGATGCCTGCGCTGCTGGTTCTCCTGCCCCGAGGGTTGCATCAGGAGGGAGGAGGACGATTACGTGCACTGGGACCTCAACTATTGCAAGGGATGCGGTATCTGCTCACAGGTCTGTCCGGTGAAAGCTATCGACATGATCAAGGGGGGATCGAGATGAAGGTCAAGGTCATAAGTGCCGACCACGCGGTGGCTTACGCCGCCAAGCTCGCCAGAACGGAGGTGGTGCCTTCCTTCCCCATCACCCCCCAGACGCTGATCGTGGAGCAACTGGCGGAGTTCATAAACGATGGCGAATTGGACGCTGATTTCATACCGGCCGACAGCGAGCACTCGGTCATGAGCATGGCCATAGGAGCTAGCGCCGGGGGCGTCCGCGTCTTCACCGCCACCTCCTCTCAAGGACTAGCGTTAATGCACGAGATGCTGTACGCCGTGCCGCAGAACCGCCTGCCGATAGTTATGGCCAACGTCAACCGTTCGCTGGGCGCCGCCTCCGGGATATGGGTGGAGTACAACGACTCCATGGCCGAGCGGGACTCTGGTTGGCTGCAGGTTTACGTGGAGGACAACCAGGAGGCCATGGACGCCACGCTGATGGCCTTCCGTCTGGCGGAGGACCGGCGGGTGCTGCTGCCAGTGATGGTCTGCCTGGACGGTTTCATTCTATCGCATACCGTAGAGAGGGTCGACGTACCGGAGCAGGAGGAGGTGGACCGCTTCCTTCCCCGCTTCGTACCCTACAACATGCTGGACCCCTCGAACCCCATACTGATCAACCCCATCGTGCCGCCGGAGTACGCCATGGAAATGCGTTACCAGCTGGACCGGGCGGTGGAGCATTCCCGCGAGGTGATCGCCGAGGTGGACGACCTCTTCGCCAAGGAGTTCGGCCGGTCCTACGGCGGATTGATCGACACCTACCGGATGGAGGACGCCGAGTACGCCATGCTCACGCTGGGCACCGCCACCGGGCTGGCGCGTCAGATAGTGGACGAGCTCCGGGAGAAGGGCGAGAGGGCCGGGCTGATCAAATTACGCTTCATGCGGCCCTTCCCGTTCAAGGAACTGTGCGCGGCCTGCCGCGATCTCAAGGCGCTAGGGGTCTTCGACCGTTCCGCCTCCTTCAACGGCGGTGGACCGGTGTACACCGAGGTGGCGGCCGCCCTGTGCAACGTCCCCACCGTGGTCACTGGGCACGTGGCAGGCATCGGAGGAAGGGACGTGACGCCTCAGCACATGAGGGAGATGTACGAGCTGGTCAAGAAGGCGTCCCACGGGGAGAAGGTGCGGCCGGTCACCTGGCATGGCCTGAGGGGGGATATGGAATGAGCGAGATGCGCACCATCAAGGACATGCCGGTGAACGACATGTTCGTCAGCGGCCATGGCGCCTGCGCCGGCTGCGGCATGGCGGTAGCGGTGAAGAACATCATGCGCATACTGGGCGCGGACACCACGGTGTACGTCCCGGCCTCCTGCCTGGTGGTCATCAGCGCCATGTATCCCACCAGCAACTTCCGCACGCCGTACCTGTTCACCGCCTTCGAGAACACCGGTGCCGTCACCACCGGCATACGCGCCGCGCAGCGGCGCCGCGGCCTCAGTTCGACGGTGGTCGGGCTGGCCGGGGACGGCGGGACCTTCGACATCGGGCTGCAAGCGTTATCCGGGGCGGCCGAGCGCAACGAGGACATCCTCTACGTGTGCCTGGACAACGAGGGGTACATGAACACTGGCATCCAGAGGTCCGGGGCCACGCCCTTCGGGGCCTGGACGACGACCACTCCCGTGGGCACCAAGGTTGAGGGCAAGAGGGAGTTCAAGAAGGACCTCATGGCCATCGTCGCCGCTCACGACCCTCCGTACGCGGCGTCCCTATCTATCGCCCACTACAACGACTTCATCAAGAAGGTGGAGAGGGCCAAGGAAAAGAAGGGTTTCCGCTTCCTGCATGTGATGACGCCTTGCGTTCCCGGCTGGCGCTCCGACCCCTCCATGACCGTGGAGATCGCCCGGCTGGCGGTGGAGACGGGCATGTGGACGTTGTATGAGATAGATGAAGGGGAGGCCCGCACCACCTACAAGCCGCAGACCATGCTGCCGGTCACCGACTACCTGAAACTACAGGGGCGGTTCCGCCACATGGAGAACGGGGACGTGGCCAAGCTGCAGGAATGGCTGTGCAACAAGTGGTACCTTCATTACGGCAACGATATGGAACAGCCGGTTTGCGCTACATTCGAAAAGGTCAAGAGGGTGCGCCACCCGCACGAGGAGCAGCTGCACTTCATCTGAGGGCCGGTCACCCGGCGGAGTGTCCGGCCAAGGTCTTGGTCCTCTGCAGGCAGTCCCTGAGCCCCTGCAGGGTTCCCTGACGCTCCTCGTAGCGCAGCTTGAGCCTATCGGCCATCTCCATCGATCGGGAACGCAGGTCTTCGTGGTCGCCCACCCCGGTGTCCACCAGAAGGACCCTGGAATAACCGCCGAACAGCATGTCCAGGAACCATTGAGCGTCCACCCCCAGCTCCTGGTAGTTCGGCATCTTGCTGTAAAGCTCCTTCTCGAAATATTCGGTGCCCATCTCAGAGACGAAAGGGATGGCGAAAAGGGTTCCCGCGCAGATCTTCTTCTCCCGGGCATACTCCTCGTTGGTCAGGAGGGCGCCCACGCAATCATCGGCCTCGATGGTGACCGTAGGGACCACCAACTCCTTGCATACGTCCTTGAGGGAATTGCAGGTCCCGAACCCCAGGAAGACCGCGTCCACCTTGCCCGCCAGGGCGTTCACGTGCTCCACCACCGCCCTCTTCAGGTCCTGGGGGTAGGAATGTAGCCCGAACTCCAGGTATTCCTTGTGCACTATGTCCGGGTCGCCCTCGGTTATCAGGTCCATCTCCTTCCGGAAGCTCTCGCAGGCCACAACGCCGATCCTCATTTCCGTCACCTGCAACATCATCGAGTTTCGTAATATTTTAATATGTCTAGGTACTAATATTCTATTACTTATGAGCGAGGGCGAGAACGAACTGCTGAGAAGGATCGAGGAACTGCGTCAGGGTCTGGACGCCCTCGGGCGTTCGGTCACCTCCCTACGCCGGGACGAGATGGACCAGGCTTTCCACGAGCAGATAGGAACGTCCTATCTGGAGAACAACCGTGAGGCAGTTCGCGAACTTTTAAGAGGCTGGCAGGTCAGACCGTCGAAGGTCCTCTTGGACATCTCGGAACTGTACGACCGGGCGATGGAAAGGTACGGGCTCAACGACCTGGACGGGTCCATAAGGTCCTTGGACGAGGTCCGGGAGGTGGTGGCATGGCTGTCGGACCGGGAGCTGGATGCCGAACGGAAGACCAAGCTGCTCTCGGTCCTGGACCGAAGCAGGCAGCAAATGGCGCTCATGGAGACGCTGCGGTTCCAAACCGGGCGGCCCGGCCTCCGCAGGTCCTGCGACAGCGCTTACGGGGGCCTGGAACCGGAAAGGCTGGAGGCTATGCTCAGCCCTCTTTCCAATGCGGTCAGGCTCAAGATACTGGCGCTGCTGTACACAAACTCACGCAGCTTCACCGAGATCATGTCGGAAATGCATATGCAGAAGGGGCACCTCCAGTTCCACCTAAGGAAACTGGTGGACTCCGGGTATGTCAACGTGGACCGCAGAACGCACCTCTACTCCCTGGGGGAGAAGGGGCTGTTGGCGGTGGACGGTCTAGGTCAGCTTTTCTCCCGGTTCTAGCCGCGGTCACCCCCGATACCCGTCCAAGGTACCCTGGGGACCAGCATGCCAAATCACCATCTGGGTGGTTCCTTTTCACCGATAGATAAGCCTTTTATATGACCACTCCTTTGAGCGTTCCTGCTCTTATGAGCCCGTGAATAATGAGGATGTTTACACATCGGAAGGAGGTATAAGTTTGGCAAAAGCAGTGTTCGTTAGATTTGAAGTGCCCAAGGAACTCAAGGACAAGGCCTATGAGGTCGTCGAGCTGGCCCGGGACACCGGCAAGCTGAAGAAGGGCACCAACGAGGTCACCAAGATCGTGGAGCGCGGGGAGGCCGTCCTGGTCGTTCTGGCCGAGGACGTTCAGCCGCCGGAGATCCTGGCGCATATGCCCATGCTCTGCGAGGAGAGGAACATAGCGTACGTCTACGTTGACAGCAAGGCCCAGCTGGGTGCCTCCTGCGGACTGGAGAAGCCCACCGCCTCCATCGCCATACTCGACGCTGGAAAGGGCAAGCCCATCCTGGAGGCCTTGGTCGACCAGGTCAAGAAGATAAAGGGCTAAAGGGTGTCATAGATGGCTGACGAAGATAGCATTCCTTCAGAGGTTGTGGAGATAATCGGCAGGACGGGCATGACCGGGGAAGCCACCCAGGTCAAGGTCCGCGTGCTGGACGGCCGCGACAAGGGAAGGATCATCACCAGGAACATCATGGGTCCGGTCCGTATGGGCGACATCCTGATGCTCAGAGAGACGTCCAGAGAGGCGAGGAAGCTCTCCCTGAGGTAAGGAGGTCATTCACATGGTTGAGCAACACTTATGCTCGTTCTGCGGAGAGCAGATCGAGCCTGGAACCGGCAAGATGTACGTCAGGAAGGACGGCACGACCTTGCTCTTCTGCACCAACAAGTGCTACAAGAACATGGTCGAGCTGAAGAGGGTGCCCAGGAACGTCACCTGGACCAAGGCCTACGCCACCAAGAAGAGCATCACCATGGCGGCCAAGGAGAAGTCCGAGGCCAAGGTCGAGGAGAAGGTCGAGGCTCCCGCCGAAGCGAAGGTCGAGAAGAAGGCCGAGCCCAAGGTCAAGACCCTCAGCCGGAAGAAGGCCAGGGCCGCCAAGAAGGCTGAGACCGAAGCAGCGAAGGAGTGAGCCCCTTGATGGAGCGCACCTTCGTCATGCTGAAGCCGGACGCCGTTCAGCGCGGCCTCATGGGCCAGATAGTCGCTCGGTTGGAAGCTAAGGGCTTCCGCCCGGTGGCCATGAAGTTCATGCGCATCCCGCGCGAGCTGGCCGAGAGGCACTACGGTGAGCACAAGGGCAAGGGATTCTTCCCCGGGCTCATCAGCTACATGACCTCCGGTCCGGTGCTCGTCATGGTCTGGGAGGGGGACAACATCATCTCCGTGATGCGCGGTATGATGGGCAAGACCAACCCGGTGGAGGCCGCACCCGGCACCATCCGCGGGGACTTCGCCCAGCAGACCGGCCGCAACATCATCCACGGCTCCGATTCCCCGGAATCGGCCAAGAGGGAGATCGAGCTGTTCTTCAACGACTACGAGCTCCTGAACTACGAGGCCTGCAACAAGGTCTGGCTGTTCGAGTAGGCGCAAACCACTTCCTGAAACCCACTTTTCATTTTTCTCGTTCCAGTTGCATCGTTGGCCCCTTCCGGTCGCGAGAAAGATACTAATAGGCATTCTCAAATCCGATGAACATGACCATCCGTCAACCGATCGTCAGCGTGCTGGGCCACGTGGACCACGGCAAGACCAGCCTGCTAGACTACATCAGGGGAACGGCGGTCATCACGCATGAAGCGGGACGTATAACGCAGCACATCGGGGCCACGGAGGTTCCGCTCGAGCATGTCAACAAGGTCTGCGCCAAGCTTCTGGGGAGCAGAAAGTTCACCGTCCCCGGGCTGCTGTTCATCGACACCCCCGGACATCATTCCTTCACCACGCTGAGAGCGAGGGGAGGCTCACTGGCGGACATCGCCATCCTGGTCATCGACATCAACGAGGGATTGAAACCGCAAACGCTGGAATCGATCAGCATCCTGAAGAGGTTCAAGACCCCCTTCATCATCGCCCTGAACAAGATCGACCTGGTGGACGGCTGGGTGACCCATCCCTCCACTCCCTTCATCATCTCCGAGAAGACGCAGAGCGAGGAGGCCCAGGCCGCGCTGTCGGAGAAGCTGTACGCCGTCGTCGGCCGGCTGGCCGAGGAGGGCATGTCCGCGGAGCGCTACGATCGCATCGAGAACTTCACCAAGAACATCGCCCTGGTGCCAATAAGCGCGCGCAACGGGGAGGGCGTCCCGGACCTGTTGCTGGTGCTGGTCGGGCTGGCCCAGCGCTTCCTGGAAGAGAACCTCAAGACCGCCATGGGGCCGGCCAAAGGGACCATCCTGGAGGTCAAGGAGGAGAGGGGCCTGGGCCAGACCATCGATGTCATCCTTTACGACGGGGAGCTGAGGCAGGGGGACAACATCGCCCTGGGCACCCGCGGAAAACCGCTCCTGACCAAGGTGAAGGCGATACTGAAACCGAAGCCCCTGGATGAGATACGGGACCCGCGGGACAAGTTCGACCGTATGAAGGAGATCACCGCCGCGGCCGGGGTCAAGCTGCTCTGCCAGAACCTGGACGGCGTCGTCGCCGGAGCTCCGCTCCGGGCCTTCAAGAACAACCAGGACGAGGTCCTGAAGGAGATCGCCGAGGAGACCAAGATCAGCATCGAGGTCGCCGACAACGGGGTCATGATCAAGGCCGACGCGCTGGGATCCTTAGAAGCGTTGGCCTATGAATGCAAGCGCGCGGACATTCCGATACGCAAGTACGAGACAGGGGACATCTCCAAGCGCGACATCATCGAGGTCAGCGCTTACACGGACCCGTTGCACAAGGTGGTCCTGGGCTTCAACGTCAGCATGCTCCCGGACGCCAAGGACGCCTTGACGACGCACGAGTCGAAGGTGTTCCTGAACGCCGTGGTCTACGGCCTAATCGACGATTACCAGAAGTGGGTGGAGGAGCAGAAGCGGCTGGCCGAGGCGGAGAAGCGTTCGCTGGTGGCCTTCCCCGGCAAGATACGCGTGCTCCCGAACTGCGTGTTCCGCGCCAGCAAGCCGGCCATCGTCGGCGTGCGAGTTCTGGCCGGACGCATACGGAACAACCAGAAGCTGATCGCCCCCGACGGACGGGAGATCGGCAGGATCCGCTCCCTGCGCACCGGGGAGGACGTTCTCAAGGAAGCTATCGTCGGCCAGGAGATCGCGGTGGCCATCGAGGGCGCCACGGTCGGCAGGCAGCTGGACGTGGAGGACATCCTCTACGTGGACATTCTGGAGTCCGAGATAAAGAACCTTCAGGACTACGACCTGAACATGGAAGAGAAGGAGACCCTGGAGGAGCTCCTGGAGATCAAGCGGAAGTCCGATCCGTTCTGGGGAATGTGATTCATCTCATCTTTCCGCAGTACGGGCAATACTCCCCGTCCTGGACCGAGACCTTGCCGCAGTTCGAGCATCTTTTCTTGCGCTCCTCGTCCACCCGCTCCATGCGGTGCTTGACCCACATGTTGAGCAGGAGCAGGAAAGTCACACCCAGCAGCACTATGAGCACCATCAGGGCGATGAACAGGTCCCAGCGGGTCTCCTTCGGCACTTCCACGTTCTGCGCGTCGTACTCGTAATGCACCTTCAGCTCGGCCGGGGTGTAGATGGTGTCGCCGACCTCCGAGTTGTCGATGAGCAGCACGTAATCCCCCTCCGCGAACAGATAGACCAGGTTGTAGGACGGTTCCGGACCGACGTTCTTGTCCCCCCAGCCGATGACCAGCTGGTAAACCCCGCCGGAGATGTATGCCTGGTAATCATCGGCGGTCATGACGAACACGTCAAAGGAGTCCTGCGTCGAACTCTCATCCAGATACACCAGCCAACGCACGTTGCCGGCGTTCGCCGGATCGTCGAAATGATCGGCCTCGACGGTGAAGTTCAGAAGCACCAGGTGCCCTCCGGCCGGTATTACCGCCGCCCCATCCCCGGACTCCGCCGCAGCGGACGCAGGCATCAATGCAGCCATCATTACCAACAAGGCCATGAGCAGGACGGCGGACTTGGTCATGCCCAAAATATCCGCTTCAACGTAGATAAACAATGGTCAGGTTCATCTACGCTTACGCCGTTCCAGGGGAGCGATGAGCCGAAGACCGGTCATCCACAAGTCGAACCCAGCCACCCTCGAGCCGCTGGGAGAGGTGGAATGCGCTTATCCAGAGGAGGTCTCCCAGATGGTGGAGGCGTCCCGCAAGGCCCAGGCCGCCTGGGGCAGCGAGCCGCCGGCCAGAAGGTCCCATCTTCTGCGGAAGGTTCAGGGCCTGCTGGCCGACCGCACGGACGAGTTCGCCGAGCTGGTCTCCCGGGAGACCGGCAAGCCTTTCATGGAGTCCCTGGCCACGGACGTGATGAACGCCCTGAGCGTGGGGGACTTCGCCGCCAGCCGGGTAGAGCACGTCTTCCGGGAGTCTAGGGTGGATTTCGGCCCATTGTCCTCGATGATGCGTTATATGGGCCGGACCTCTCATCTAATCCCCCGCCCGCTGGGCGTGATCGGCATCATCGCTCCCTGGAACTATCCTCTGGCCATCCCGTACTCCCAGGTCATGATGTCCCTGGCCGCCGGCAACGGGGTGGTGCTGAAGCCGTCATCGCATACCCCGCTCACCGCGGTGCGCATGGTCTCGCTCTTCAAAGAGGCCGGGCTTCCGGAGGGGCTGCTGCAACTGGCGATCGGTTCCGGGTCCAAGGTAGGAGAGGCCTTGGCCACCTCCGATGTGGACCGGATCATCTTCACCGGCCACGCCGACGTGGGGCGCAGGATAATGACCTTGGCCTCGCAGAGGCTTACGCCGATCACACTGGAGCTGGGCGGTAAGGACGCCATGCTGGTCCTGAGGGACGCCGACCTGAAGAGGGCGGCCCGCGCGGCCTGCTGGGGCGCCTTCGTCAACAGCGGGCAGACCTGCGTGGCCGTGAAGCGCATCTACGTCGATGAGGGCGTGGAGAAAAAGTTCACTGCGCTTCTCCTCAAGGAGGTCGCTGCTCTGAAGCAAGGTTTCGACCTCAAGGACCCCACGGTGTCCATGGGGTCCATGATATCCGAGGCCGCGGTCAAGGAGATGGAAGCCCAGCTGGCCCAGGCGGTGGCACAGGGCGCCGAGGTGCTGACCGGCGGCAAACGCCCGGAGCTCAAGGGCAGCTTCTTCCAGCCCACGGTGGTCAGGGCGCAGCAGCACATGGACATCGTTCAGAAGGAGACCTTCGGTCCCATAGCCGCCCTGATGAGCTTCCGGTCCGAAGAGGAGGCGATAGCTCTGGCGAACGACAGCGCCTTCGCCCTCAACGGAAGCGTGTGGACCTCGGATGTGGAGAAGGGCCGAGAAATTGCCATAAGGCTCCGTTCCGGAACCATGACCGTCAACAACGTGGCGTACACCTATGGTCTGGGCGCCACCCCCTGGGGCGGACGGGGCGACAGCGGCTTCGGGCGAACGCACGGTGATGCCGGTTTCGAGGAGCTGATCGAAAGGCAGCATGTGCACCTGGACCGCGGCAAGTTCCCTTCCGAGATATGGTGGCCCCCCTATGGCAAGGAAGGCATGGAGGCCATGCACGACTTTACGGGACTAGCTTTCAACGGGGAGCGGGACGGATTATTGCAGAAGCTGCTGAAGGCGAGACGCCTGATGCGCCGCTGAGCCGAGATGATGTATATATAGCCAGCTGACGTTGGTGAACGGAGGCGGGAATGATGAGGAGCAGGGAATGGAACCGCAGGGCCAAGATATACTTCTCCCTGACGGTCGTCCTCATCCTGGTGGCCTGGACCTACACCTGGTTCAGCCGGGAGGTGCCGCTGCACCACCAGCTCCTGATACCCTTCGCCTTCGTCACCCTGGGCATGGCCATCAAGTACGGCGATCAGGTCTTCGATCTGAACATCGGAAGCAAGCGCAAGGCGATACTGCTCTCGGTGCCCATCGGGCTGCTCATGGGCGCGCTTATATTCCTGGACGAGGGCTCGGCGACCATCTTCATCGGTCTGCTGCTGGCTCTGCTGGTAGCCTCCAAGTACGATAACCTGGCCTTCAAGCTCGGTTTCGTGGTCGCCGGCTCCATCGCCGTGCTGGCGGTGCTGAACGGCAACCCCTTCCATATGATCGGGGCCTTGGCGGTCATGGCGGCCGCCTTCGCCGACGAGGTGCTCAGCGACCGGGGGGACCGCATGGACGGCGGAACGCTATCGCTGGTACTGAAGGAGAGGCCGGTGCTCAAGGTGGCCGTTCTCGTCCTATGCCTGGTGGGGGCGCTGCCCACCCTACTGTACTTCATCGCTTTCCTGGGCTTCGACACTGGATACTCGTTCGTGGAACAGATCAGCCTCTCAGGGGGGATCGGCCATCGAGAAGGTTGACGTTCTCGTGATAGGCACCGGACCGGCCGGAGCGGCCGCATCCTTCTTCATCCCCTATCTGAGCGAGGGCAAGCTCAGCGTGCTCTCCCTGGAGAAGCTAGGTAGGAACTTCGATAGGTATCACCATATGTGTGGGGAGGCCCTGTCCAAAAAGGCCTTCGAGGACCTGGCGCCCCTGGGGCCGCATGCGGTGCAGTTCCAGATCCGCCGGGCGGTGGAGCATTGGCCCGGTGATGTGACGATCGAGACGGAGGCGGACGGCTGCATCATCGACCGGCCGGAGTTCCTCAGGCATCTGCTCGGAAAGGCCAGGAAGGAAGGCTGTCATACGGAGCAGGGAGCGGCCGTGGAGATCGCCCGAAGCCCGAACGGCTTCGTGGTAAGGACCAGGGAAGGCCGTGAATACTCGGCCAAATACCTAGTGGGGGCGGACGGCTGGAACTCGCTGGTCCGACGCACGCTTTTCCAGGGCGGTCCGAGGCTGCTGTGGGCGGAGCAGTTCATAACGGAGGGGAGGGCGGACCGGGACGCCATGCATTTCTTCTACGACCAGAGGTACCAGGGCGGGTACCGCTGGGAGTTCCCTCATCCTCGCGGGAAGCGCGTCGGCTTCACCCGCGGGACCGATGAGCGGCCGGTGTGCCTTGAAAGGCAGGGACGGCCGATACCGTACGGTTACGATAGGTTGGTAAGCGGCAACGCCTGCCTGATCGGGGACGCCGCCGGGCAGGCCAACCCTATAACCTTCGGCGGGATCCGCATCGGAATGGTCGCGGCCAGGGTGGCCGCCGAGGCGATGGTGAAAGGGGAACTGGAGGGATACGCGCGGTCCTGGCCGCGCTCTCCTTACGCCTCGCCAGTGTTCGTGAAAGCGTTCGATACCCTGAAGGGGATGGACAATGGGGAGCTGTTCCGTTCGGTCCGTCCGTTCTGTAAGGGCTACGGAAAGCTGTCCGGGCTCCGGGCGCTGTTGAACGGAAAGAAATATCGGGAACTCTATCGGGCATATGACCTTGGCGCGAAATGGGGCTGGTGAAATGAAAGAGTGTGACGTTCTGGTGGTTGGTGCCGGACCGGCCGGCAGCGGGGCGGCCCGCGCTTCGGCGCTAGCAGGCGCGAGGACCCTGATGGTGGACAAGAAGAAGGAGATCGGGACGCCGGTGCAATGCGGCGAGGTCATCGGGACCGATCTGGTTAAGCGCTCAGGGATGCGCATCCCGGAGAACGCCATCGTGTCCAGGCAGGGTTTCACCCGCTTCGTCCTGGGCCGGGAGGTGACCATCGACAACTCCGAGCCCTACTGGCGAGGCGTGACCGTCGAGCGCAAGATCTTCGACAAGTACCTGGCCTTCCGGGCGGGGTTCGCCGGAGCGGCGATACAGGCGGACACCAAGCTCCTCTCGGTCAAGATGGACGGCGATTCCGTCAAAAGCTGCCTGCTGAGCCATCAGGGGGACGAGGTGGAGCTGTCTCCCAAGGCTATAGTCGCCGCGGACGGGGTCCATTCCACCCTCTCCAAGGAGCTCAAGGCGGAGTTCTTCTCGACCAGGGACGTCGCCCGGGGCGTGGAGTTCGAACTGGTGGCGAAGCGCGATATCCCGCAGTGCATGCAGATATTCATCGAACCGGAGATCGGCCTCGGTTACGGATGGATCATCCCCAAGGGGAAGCGAAGGGCGAACGTCGGTGTCGGTCTGGTAGGCGTCAACGCCTCCCGCCGCTCCTTCCTGGAGGATTGGATCACCGGACACCCGGTGGTCTCCCGCTACTTCGACGTGGACAAGGTCCTGGAGGTCAAGATGGGCGACGCCCCGGTGCCCGGCTTCCTCGGCGGGCCGGTCCGCGGGAACGTCCTCTTCTGCGGCGACGCCGCCGGCCAGACATTGGCCTTCGTAGGGGAGGGCATCATGCCGTCCTATATCTGCGGCAGCCTGGCCGGTAAGCACGCCGCCCTGCTATCGCAGGGCAAGGGTCAGAGGTACGAAGAGGACCTGGTGGATAACATGGCCGACCAGCTGATGATGGGCGCCCTGCTTCGCGACACCCTGGTGGAGCTGTGGTCCTCGGACGACCTGGACGGTCGGATGCGCTCGCTGCTCTCGGGTGCGGTGATGAACGAGCTGGTCTCGCCAGACGACATGATGCATTCCCTGAGCGCCCTGGAGAAGGATCCCTTGAACGCGTTCAAAGGGCTGATCAAGCACAGTGGCCGGAGCATGAAGGTCAAGCGCTGCTGAAGCCCTGCCACACACCCTTGCGCCTGACCAATAATTATTTAAGCGGTACTACATTAGGGCGCAATACTCATAACGCTCAAAAGGTGTTTGTAATGGTTGAATTCAAGGCCGTTGTTAACGACATGAAATCCGGCAAGTCCTACAATGTCCCGGTGTCTGGACATCACGCCAACTCCCTGATCGGGAAGAAGATCGGCGACACCATAGATGGCATATTCGTCGGACTGCCTGGCTACAAGCTAACGATCACTGGTGGAAGCGACAAGGACGGCTTCGCCATGAGGAAGGACCTGCCCGGACCGCGCCGGAAAAAGCTCCTGCTGACCACCAGCACCGGCTTCTACACCACCGAGGGCGGCCTGAGGAAGAGGAAGTCCGTGCGCGGCCAGGCCGTTGCCACCGACACCGTCCAGATAAACATGAAGATCGTTTCTCAGGGCCCCAAGCCGGTCGAGGAACTGATCCCGAAGAAAGAGGAGAAGAAATAATGAAGGTGTCCCGCCAGCCTGAGGTCAACATCGGGATGATCGGTCACGTGGACCACGGCAAGACCACGCTGACCAAGGCCCTTTCCGGTGACTGGACCGACCGCCACTCCGAGGAGATCAAGAGGGGCATCTCCATCAGGCTGGGTTACGCGGACGTATCTTTCTACAAGTGCAAGAAGTGCGTGGAGACCTACTCCAATAGCACCTCCTGCAAGGTCTGCGGAGGGGAAGCGGAATTCGTCCGCTCCGTATCCTTCGTGGACGCTCCCGGGCACGAGACCCTGATGGCCACCATGCTCTCCGGAGCGGCCATGATGGACGGCGCGCTCTTACTCGTCGCCGCCAACGAGGAATGCCCGCAGCCCCAGACCAAGGAGCATCTCATGGCGCTCTCCATCATCGGGGTGGAGAACATCATCATCGTCCAGAACAAGATCGATATCGTCACCCGCGAGGAGGCGCTCGAGAACTACAACCAGATCAAGAAGTTCGTCAAGGGCACCATCGCGGAGAACGCTCCGATCATTCCCGTTTCCGCTCACCATGACGTCAACATCGACAAGCTGATCGATGCCATCCAGAAGTACATCCCGACCAAGAAGCACGACGAGAAGAAGGCGGCCAAGATGTATGTGGCCCGCTCGTTCGACATCAACCAGCCCGGCATGTCCCTCGATGAGCTCAAGGGCGGTGTGCTCGGCGGTACGTTGATGCAGGGCATCCTGAAGGTCGGCGATGAGATCGAGATCTCCCCCGGACGCAGGGTGGAGCAGCCCGGCGGCAAGTTCACCTGGGAGACCATCACCACCACCATTGAATCGCTGCATACCGGCGGAGGGCCGGTCAACAAGATCCGCCCCGGCGGACTGGTGGCCATCGGCACCAAGCTGGACCCCTCGCTGACGAAATCGGACGGTCTCACCGGCCGCGTGGTCGGCAAGCCTGGGACCCTGCCGCAGGTACACTTCAAGTTCAAGATGAACACGCACCTTTTGGAGCGCGTGGTCGGCACCAGCGATGACCTGGTGGTCGAGAACATCAAGACCAACGAACCGTTGATGCTGAGCATCGGCACCGCGACGACCGTCGGTCTGGTCACCAGCGCCCGCGGCAACCAGTCGGAGGTCACTTTGAAGATCCCGGTCTGCGCCGAGGAAGGTCAGCGCGTGGCCATCTCCCGCAAGATCGCCAACAAGTGGCGCCTCATCGGCTACGGCATCGTAGAGTGAGGCTTCATGCAGAAGGTGGTCCTGGACACCAACGCGCTCCTGATGCCCTTCGAGTTCAAGATGAATCTTGACCTGGAGCTGGCCAATCTTTTCGGGGAGTTCGAGGCTTACGTGCCCGGGCCGGTCATAGGCGAACTGAAGCGTTCCGACAGCAAGCACGCCAAGGCGGCGCTGATGCTGGCCGGTAAGTACAAGCGTTATGAGACGTCCACACAGGGGGATGCTGGCGTGCTGGAAGTGGCCAAGGCCTTGGACGCCATGGTGGTCACCAACGATTTCATCCTGCGCCGCAAGATGAGGGCCGCCGGCGTTCGAGCTATATTCCTGCGCTCGCGCAAGCGCCTGGTCATCGAGGAATGATCAGATCAGCGGCCGGGCGGGGTCGTCCGGTCCGCTCTTGGCCTCCTTGTTGATCTGCTTCAACCGAATGTCGCAGATCTCCTTGCCCAGCTTGGTTATGGCGAACACCGGGACCTTCGTACCGATCTGCGTCGCTCCCAACTTCTTTCCCAGCTCCCACATGTGCTTGGAGGCGCAGGCCGTCGCGACATCACAGTTCTCGTAGAGCATTCGGGCATCCTCCTCCGAAACTCCGGAGGTGTGCACGGCGAAGAGCAGCACGTGCTCCCCGAACTCCTTTCTCAGCAGAGCCGCCTCGTTGCCCTTGACCACGGTGACCCCGATCTTACGGTAGCCCATGTCCCATGCCTTCCTGGTTCCGGCCACTTGGTCTATCCTGGCCGTCTCCGGGTCAAGCACCCGGTCGCGGCCGATGGCCTTGATGACGTTCTGTAGCGGGGTGGTCTCTACCATTCCGGAGATGCGGCCGCCGATCCCCTGGATGAGCTCCTGGTCATCCACGATGGCCGTTCCCGAGCCGTCGCAGACGCAGACCGAGCAATCGATGATCCCCTTGGTCACGCACATGCTCATGATCTCGGATATCCCGAAGCTCAGGAAGTCCCTCATGCGCATCTCACGGCGCTCGGTAAAGATGCCGAAATCCCTGATGCGGAACTCCACGTTCTCACGGATGCTCTCCTTGGTCAGCTTCTCTATGCCCCGGTGCTTGTAGAACAGGGGGCAGAACTCCACGCGCGGCTCGCTCACGTCCACGACCACGCCGTTCTCCACTACCACCCTGGACAGTCCAAGGACTTCCATCACATGATGGTCCTTCATGTTCCATGGGAACGGATTCGGTCAATATCAACCCTACGCCGCTTTTAGTAATCTATTAATGGAGATAACGGATAACCAGGAAAGTAATCCGTTACGGATTACGGAGTAGCAGATCGGGGAGTTGTTACCTTTGGAGCCAGAGAACGACGAGAAGTTCGTTACCGCCCTCAGGCGCATCGCGCTAATGGGGGGATTGCACGATTACGTCGCCCTTTCGTCACGCGAACTGGGAGATATGCTGGACATGTCCCAGCAGTCGGCCTCGAAACGGATCCTGGAGCTTCTGGACGGGAAGCTCATCGAGCGTGACCTAGGCGCCCGAAGGCAGCGCATCCGCATCACCTCCAAAGGCTCGGACATGCTGCGCAAGGAGTACATCGAGTACCAGAAGATCTTCGAGATGAAGGACGAGCTGGTGATCAAGGGCACCGTCGTCGAGGGCATGGGCGAAGGTCAGTACTACGTGACACAGCCGGGCTACATGGAGCAGTTCGTGGAGAAGCTGGGCTTCAAGCCGTACGAAGGAACGCTCAACGTCAAGCTGCTTCCGACGGAGCACCATAAGCTAGACACCCTGCGGAACGGACGGACCATAGACATCAAGGGGTTCGAGCGCAACGGCCGCACCTTCGGTGATGTGCACTGCATCCCGGCCAGCATCCAGAACGTAGAGTGCGCGGTGGTTCTTCCGCGCCGCTCCCACTACGAGGACGTGCTGGAAGTGGTCTGCAAGTTCCACCTGCGCCGGACGCTGGGCCTGGAGGATGGGGACCAGATCGAGGTCCGCATCCACCTGAACTTCTGATCACTTCACGCTCTTCACGGCGGAGCGGAAGATGGACAGCCCGTCGCCGTCCTCCCTCCATTTTACCCTGGTCCAGTCCGGGTGGGTCTCCCTCTTCAGCACCCGTTCCGGATGGGGCATCATTCCCAGGACGTTCCCGGCGGGATTGCATATCCCGGCGATGTTGTACAGCGATCCGTTGGGGCACCAGGGGTATCCGGCGTACTCTCCGTCCGGATCGACGTAGCGGAACATGACCTGGTCGTTCTCCAATAACCGTTCCAACATTTTCTTCTGCTGGGCGCGGGGGAACATCAGCTTGCCCTCAGCATGGGCGGAGGGATACATGACGACCGAGCCTTTCGGTATCTGGGAGGTGAAGACGCTTCTGCCCCTCTTCTCCTGCTTCAGCAGGGTCGGGCGGCATTCGAAGCGGCCGGAATCATTGGTGTACAACGCAGCTTCAGGCGCCTCGGACATGGTGCCGTCCATGGCCGGAAGAAGCCCCAGCTCCACCAGTATCTGGAAGCCGTTGCAGACACCGATCACCGGCTTGCCGTCCTCCACGAAGCGGACGATGTCCTTCTTCAGGCCGCTCTTCATGCGCGCGGCGAAGATCGCCCCGGCACGGACGTAATCGCCGGCAGAGAATCCGCCCGGGAGCATCAGTATGTCGTAGCTGCCCAGGTCTCGTTTGAGATCGGAAGGGCACTGGCTGAGCAGCTGTTTCAGGTGAACCTTCTCCGGGGAGGCGCCTACGGAGGCGAAGGCCTGAGCGGCCTCATCCTCGCAGTTGGTACCCTCTATCCTCAGTACACAGACCTTGACGTCCTTCATCTGTTCACCCCATCAGCTTCGGGAGCGCGCCGCTCCAGGCCTTTCTCATTTGGTTCAAGCTTACGTTAACTAGCATGCAGCGGTCCTTGATGCGCAGTGACTTGCCGCCAACTTTTCCAAGCTCCATGACCGGCACGGTCATGCTGGCCAGGAACTCATTCTTCTTAGACGGCTCGATCTCCACGATCCAGCGGGTGCTGCTCTCCGAGAACAGGTACCATCTGTCGTAGCCGGTGCTCACGTAAGCGCCGATGTTGCCGCCCAGGCACATTTCGGCTACGGCCACGGCGATCCCGCCATCTGAAACATCATGGCATGAGCGGATCAAACCCTTCATCATGGCCGCGTGCATCTCGTCCATGGACCTCTTCAAGCGGTCCGGTACGACCTCCGGGACCACGCCGCCCTTTCCGCCGTAGCGGCGGTAGACGGCGGAGCCGCCGAACTCCTCCTTGGTCTCCCCGACCAGGAAGAGCAGATTGCCTTCCTTCTTCAGGTCGGTGGTGATGCACTTGCGCACGTCCTCCACGATCCCCAATCCCAGCACGGTGGGGGTGGGAAGCACGGAACCCTTGGCCGTCTCGTTGTACAAGGAAACGTTCCCGGACGGAACGGGCAGATTGAGATAGCGCGCCAGGTCTCCCATGCCGGCCACCGCCTGCTTCAGCTCTCCGAGGCGCTCCGGCTTCTCGGGGTTGCCGAAGTTCAGGCAGTCTGTGAAGGAATCAGGGTAACCGCCCACGGCGATGATGTTCCGGCACGCCTCGTCTATGGAGGCCATGCCGCCGCGGTAGGCGTCCAGCCCGCAGAACCAGGGGTTGACCCCCAGCGCCAGTGCCAGGCCTCTCTCCCGGTCCGGCAGGGGCTTGATGACCGTGGCGTCGGACGGACCTCCCAGGTTCATCATGCCCGAGGCCGGCTTGACCACGGTGCCGCCGCGGACCTCGTGGTCGTACATGCGGAACACCCACTCCTTGCTGGCGATGTTCGGGTCCGCCAATAGCTCCAGCAGGACCGTTTTGGTATCCGGCAGGAGCGGTCTCACCTCCTTGATGGTCTTGGAGGGGGTCTCGATCTTGCACGGCCGGCAATATTCAGGTCCCTTGGTCAGGAAGTCCAGGTCCACCTGGAACACCTGCACGCCCTGCCATTTGAGGGTGACGTGCTTTCCCGGGACCACCTTTCCGATCACCGTGGCGTCCACGTCCCACATGGCGAAGAGGTCCAGGATGCGCTTGACGTTCTTTTCCGACGCCGCCAGCATCATGCGCTCCTGGGATTCGGATACCCAGACCTCCCAGGGCGCTAATCCGCTCTCCTTCAGCGGAACCTTGTCCAGATCGACCTCGGCGCCGCATCCACCCGACAGAGCCATCTCGCCTACGACGCAGGACAGACCGCCGCCGCCCAGGTCCTTCATTCCGTTGATGAGCCCGAGGGAGTTCACTTCCAGACAGGCATGGATGAGCGGCTCCTTAGTTATCGGGTCTCCGAGCTGCACGGCACCGCGGCTCTCGTCCTCGGATTTCGAGCTGAGCTCGGCGGAGGCGAAGGTCACGCCGTGTATGCCGTCCCGGCCGGTGCGCCCTCCGCACAATATCAGGTAATCGCCTACGCCGCCCACGGCGTTGTCGCGCAGGTCCTTCTTTTTTACAATTCCAACGCAGCCCACGTTCACCAGGCAGTTGCCCAGGTATGATTCGTCGAAGTAAAGGCCGCCGCAGACGGTGGGTATGCCGATACGGTTGCCGTAATCGCGTATCCCAGCCACCACGCCGGACACCAGGTACTTTGGTGTCTTGGAGCCGGCCGGAAGCTCTCCCTTGTGATCGATGGGACCGAAGAACAGCGGGTCCACGAGGGCAATAGGCTGAGCGCCCATGCATAGCACGTCGCGGACGATCCCGCCGATGCCGGTGGCAGCGCCACCATAAGGTTCGATCGCGGAAGGATGATTGTGGCTTTCGATCCTAAGCGCGTAGCCGTACTCGTCATCGAACTCCATGACCCCGGCGTCCCCTCTTGACAGAACTTTACCGTTGTCTATCCCGAAGATGTGCTCGCGCAGGATGACCTTGGAGGACTTGTAGCAGCAGTGCTCGCTCCATGCCTGCGCAATGGACTCCAGCTCCACGTCCGTCGGACGTCTTTTGAGCGCCACGAAGTGATCGCGGATGCGCTTCATCTCGTCCAGGGAGAGGGACAGTCCCATGTCCTTGCTCAGCACCTTTAGCTCTTCGTCCGTTGCTTTGGCCAGGTCGATCTCTACCAGGCGGAAGGGGACGTCGCGCTTGAAGAACAGATGGTCGAGGGCCATGACCTTCACCTGAGGTCGACCCTGAACTTCTGTATGACCGGGTTGGCGAGCAGCTTGCGGCACATCTCCTCGCACTCCTTGCGGGCGACGGCCGGGTCAGCGTCCATCTCTATCTCGAACATCTTGATGGAGCGCACGCCTTTGATGTCATTGAAACCAAGCAGTTCCAGGGCCTTCTTGGTGTTCTTGCCCTCCGGGTCAGCCACTCCCGGCTTGAGCTCGATCCTTATCTCTGCCACAACCATTGATGCACCATTTGGAGAATCGCCCTCCAGTAATTAATCTTCTGCCTTTTACTAGAGGTTCCAATAGTTGGAAACCGCCTCGAAGGTGCCGGAAAGAATGAACTCCACGGCCATGGCGGCGAGCAGAAGACCCATGATCCTGGTGAAGGCCATGGCGCCGCTCTTGCCCATGCGCGAGAAGAGAGGGTCGGCGTACTTGAGCAGGATGAACGAGATGACCACGGTGGCGAAGATGCCCAGGAATATGAACAGGAAGTTCACGGTGGGAGAGGGCGAGTTCAGGGCGTAGGACACGTAGATCATGACCGTGGTTATGGCGCCCGGTCCGGCGAAGAGCGGAATTCCTAACGGCACCACGCCGACCTCCTCCTTTTCCGAGGCCTCCTTGGCCTCCTCGTCGGATATCTTGGCCCTGGTCATCTGACCCCTGGTCATGGTGAAGGCGATCGAAAAGAGAAGAGCGCCTCCGGCTATCTTGAACGCGGGAATGGTGATGCCGTAGATGTCGAAGATGTAGTTGCCGAAAAGGGCGAAGACCACCAGGACGCCCCCAGCCACGATGCACACCTTGTTACGGACCTTGCGCTTCAGCTCCGGGGTGTACCCTTCGGTTATCGCCACGAACACCGGGATGTTGCCCACCGGGTTCATGATGGCGAATATGGAGGCGAAGGCGGTGATGGCGAAGGCCAGGTCCATATTACGGCGAGATGTCTAGGGCTATATAAGAGTTAAGAAAATCTCAGCTGGAGACCTTGCGGGCGAAAACCAGGTATCCGGTGTGGCCGAGCGTCTCGTAGGACGGACGAACGCCCATCTCATGCACCACCATCTCCCGCTGCATGTTCTCGTAGCTGCGGATCTCCACAAGGCCTCTCTTGCGCAGCTGGCGGACGATCTCCTCCAGCTGGTTGGTGTTGGGCACGTACGAACAGAAGCGCCCTCCGTTGCGGAGCATGGAAGAGACGTTATCCAAAGCGTCCCAGGGGTCCGGCATGTCCAGCACCGCCGCGTCCGCCACGATCTCCAGGCGGTCCTTTCTGACATCCCCGAGCTCCAGGCGCCAGGCCTCCGTAAGGCCGGCCTTCTCCACGTTCCTCTTACCTTTTTCAGCGAACTCCGGGCGGATCTCCATGGAGACCACCTTGCCCCAAGGCCTTACCTGGTTGAGCAGGGCTATCGTCAAAGCGGCCGAGCCGACCCCGGCCTCCAGGACCGTGTCCCCGGACTTGACGTTCAGTTCCATGAGTATCGTCGCCGCGTCCTTGGGAGTGATGACCTGCGCCCCCCGTTCCACGGAGGACATCATCTCGGATGCGCCAGGCACCAGAACCCAGAACCGCTTGCCGGCGATGGATATCTCCGAGCCGTCCTCGGCGGCCAGCAGCTTGTCGCCGTCCACCACGCCCATGGCGCCCAGCTTCAGCATTCCCTTGCTGAGGACCAGCCAGGTCCTCTTGCCCTTCTCGTCCAAAAGATAAACCAGGGAGCCCTCGGGAAGCATGCCTAGGGCATCCTGCCCGGGGATAAAAAGGGTTTCCTCAGTCCCGGAGCTTGGCGCCGCAGTCCCGGCAGCGCAGGTCCGTGGAGGAAATGGCCGCCCCGCATTCGGGGCAGCGGGGAATGCCCTCGATCTGCTTGACCTCCTTCTTTGGGGTAGGGGCAGGCTCGGGCTTCTCCTCCTTGGGCTTCTCCTTCTGCTCCTCGCCCTTCAGCTTGTACTCCGGGGGCTGGTAGCTCTTGGGGTCCACGGCCTTGTCCCGGTCCTTATCCTTCATGGAGCGTGCGCCGATGAAGGCCATCAGTCCGAGCACGGAGAGCAGGAAGCCTATGACCACCCATATCGTCTCCACCTTCCCCTCCTTGTCCATCAGCCGATAGAGGTAGACAGCTATGACCGCCCCTATCGCCAGCCATATTACGATCGGTATCCAAAGGTCCAGTTCCATCCCTTCCTGTCCGGCAAGATTGGTTTATGCCTATATCTTGATTTTTCACCGGGACAAGCGTAATAAGGGACGGGCATCCGTATTATCATCATGTCCTTCTCGCGGGTCCCCTGCGCGCTCGTTCTGGTCCTGCTGCTTGCAGCGGGAGCGGCGGCCGCCCATTCACCGCAGACCGCCGACGGGAACACCTCCCCGGAGACGGCGCTGCAGATAGAGGACACCGTGAAATCCTGGGCCTTCTACTCCCACCTGCATCCCGGCGAGGCGTTATACTTCACGTTCGAGATCGAGGAGGGCGACCGATTGCTGCTGGACCTCATTATCCCAGTGAAGGACGGGGATGACGGGTTCCTGCCAAGGATGGTCCTCATGACCCCCGGGATCGCCGATGAGGGAGCGCTGCCCTCCTGGGTGGAGGTGCCCGAAGGCTACGGCTATCAGGTGATAGACACCGCCCTACCGGAGGAGGCGACCTACGAGGGGTTCTCCCCCAGCGCCTTCTATGATCTCGGCCGCACCGATTCCCCGGCTCCGGTGACCGGCACCTACTACGTGGCGGTGTTCGCGCCTGGATCGCAGGAGGGCAACTTCGCCCTGGTGGTCGGCTATGGGGAATCCTTCACCGTCCAGGAGTGGCTGCTCATCCCCTTCAGCCTCTACGCGGTGTATCGTTGGGAGGGTCAGGAGCCCCTGGGGATAATTGCGCCCATGGTCCTCACGGTCATCCTCGGCGCGGCATTGATGATCTATTACCGAGGACGCCGGGCCGAGGGGCTGGACCTGCAGCATTCGTTCCTGCTCATCTCCGGCCTCCTGGCCGCCGGCACCGCGGCCAGCACCCTGATGCAGACGCTGATCACCATAAGCGATAGCCATCTGGGTCCGGAGGCGATCATCAGCGTGTTCCTCTTCCTGATACCGGGGGTTTTAGGCTTCCTGCTTCTCCGCCGTGGTTGGAGGACCGGTCCGCTCTCCGCCGGTGGAAGGGTCAAGGTCGCCCTGATCGGACTTATGACCATGGTCGCCTGGGCCGGTTATCTCGTCGGACCGGTCCTGGCCGTAATCGCTGCGGCGCTCCCCGAAAAGATCGGTAGATGGCCGGCCGGTCAGAAGATGCCGAAGTAATCCACCGCCAGCAGGAACAGGCAGATGGCGATGGCCGCGGGCACCGTGATCACGATCCCGGCCTTGGCCATGTCCCTACGGCTGACCTTCTTGGTGGCGTAAATTAAAGTGAAGGGCGGGGTCCCGATGGGGGTGATGAAGCTCAGCGAGACGCAGAGCCCGCAGGTCAGCACCAGCAGTTCCGGCTGTACGTTCAAAGCTACCGAGAGGCCGAGCAGGATCGGAATGAACATGGCCGCGGTGGCGGTGTTGCTGATGAAGTTGGTTATGATGATGGTGACGAAGGCCACGGTCAGCAGCACTATGATTAGCTGCGCTCCCAGCAGAGCATCGCCGAGGCCGTCGGCCAGCCATTGCGCGGCGCCGGAGTAGACCAATCCCTCGCCCAGCGCCAGTCCGGAGCCGATGATCAGGAACACGTCCCAGGATATGGAGCGGGCGTTCTCCCATTCGATCGCTTTAACGACAAAAAGGAACACCGCAGCGGACAGGGCCACCACCGCCGCGCTCATGAAGGAGGGGGGAAGTCCCAGCCAGGAGGCGATCTCCGCGCCCAGCACCCACAGCGCCACGGTCGGCAGGAACACCAGCAGGGTCCGCTTCTCACCGGCGGTCAGCGGCCCCATGTTCCCCGCCTCCTTTCGCAGCTCCTCGATGTCCAGGCGCTCGCCGCGCGAAGGGAACAGCCTGGTCAGAAGGAACCAGGCCAGGAACAGGAGGACCAGTCCGACCGGTACGCCGATGACCATCCAGTCCAGGAAGGTGAACTCCTGCCCCTGCGATAGCAGTCCGGCGGCGATGGCGTTAGGCGCCGAGCCGGTCACGGTCATCATCCCCCCGGCCGCGGACCCGATGCCGACCCCCAGGAGCATGCGGGCGGTGACGTGCTCCCCGATGCCCTTGAGGCGGGAGGACATCCCCAGCACCACCGGGATGAGTATCGCCACCGCGGCGGTGTTGGATATCCACATGCTCAGGAAGGCCGCCGCGGCCATCAGGAAGAACAGCGTCCGATCGCGATTCCCGTCGGCCTTCAGAACCATCAGGTAGGCCAATCGCTTGTCGAGGCCGTTGAAGCGCAGCGCCTCGGCCAGGATCAGACCGCCGATCATCAGGAAGACCACCGGATCGGCGTAAGGGGCCAGGGCGTCCGCCGCCGGGAAGACCCCGAAGAGCGTCAGCAGCACCGGCACCAGGAGCGCGGTGGCCGGCAGCGGCAGCGATTCGAAGGTCCACATCATGGCTATGCATATGAAGATGCCCAGGGCGTCCTGCACCTTCCGCTCCAGGTCCAGGGGTAGAAGTACGAACACCGCCAACGCAACGAAGGGCAGGATGAGCTTGAAGGCCCGCTGCTGGAGCGGGCTCAGGGTCCGGAAGAACTTGAAGAAGGGAAGGCGGTCCGCTAGAGAGTAGATGACGTTGCCCAGCGGGCGCCGCTCCTCCCCGTCCCCCATGCCAGCAGAATAGGGGCCATGAATATATTAGGTTCACGTGAGTGGTTAGGTTTGGTAGGGATCGATTATCGATCGACCCACAAATAATTGTACACCTAAGTAATTAATAGGTTCAACAAAGATTCGTTTTTCAACCATCCAAGGTGAAACGAATGGAAATGCTGTCATTGAAAAAGGAACCCACAGCGTTGAAGATCGCTATCCTGAGGAAGATGGGTTATTCCTCAGATGGCACTTTCATCTTTAATTCTGATGGAAAGATGGTCATAGATCCTTACATAGACGAGGCAGTAAGGATCGATAATATGGTCATCTTACACGGTAGTGAGATAATTCTAGACAGCAACCCTCTCAGCCTCGCGGGTTATTTTGAGGATCATGGAGAGGTCTTTTAAGGATGTGACATGCCCGACGACATCCCGTCGAACAGCGATGTTGTAGCTGGGATCACAAAAGGGCTGCTAGAACACGCCGAAGAAAAAGCGTTGGCATGGGTTGAACGCTTTCGAAACCACGAGATCGTTTTTGTTGAAGATCCCGAAACGATCGATCGTGTTAAGAAACAAAGAAAAGGCCCAGAATGGAAAATGCTCAGTGAGATAATCAAGGACAAGAAACTCAGACTCTTGGCGCAGATGGGTCTGACCTTGAGAGAGTTGGAGAACGACCAAGAAAAAACCCAGTCGCTAAGAAATATGATTCATCATAAATATGGCCGGGATGGCCTACATATTGCTGAGGCGGTCCAAAACAACATAATCAGCAACTTCATTGGTCTGGAGTCTCCAAATGTCGGTGAGCCTATTGATCTTACCAAAAAGGTGGAGACACTGCTCAACAATATAGAAAAATACATAGTGTTCATCGGTCCAGACGATAAAGAAGATGCTTTGACAAGACGCGTAGCCATCAGGCTTGATGCCGATGTACCCGACACTTTGATTTTATTCGGCGCATATAAAGCCAAACGGGTGGCCATTGCCGTCAGAGGAAAAATCGAAAAAACATGTCCTCTTTACACGACATCGTCAGTCGAGACCAAGATTAAAATTATAATATTTATAAATAAATTAAATTAACTGATTAAATTCCACATTACATTTGATTAATGCCCTGGCCGACATATCATTTTCTTTGAGCATAGTCCCATCAGAACAAGATTTTAATAGGCCGACCACGTTTGACGCCCGATGGCCGAGCAAGCCTACCCCAAGAAGGCTCTGACGATATTTTCACTGCTCCTCATAGTAGTAGCGGTGCTGTTCTACTGGGTGTGGGGCGTCTCCTACGGAAGCTGGAACATCTTCGCCGCCGAGAACATGGGCGTCTATTCCATCTTCATCATGCTGCTCGGGCTGGGCGTTTTCGGCATGCTGCTCGCCAAGTACAAGCGGTAGACAGCAACGGAACTATTATATCTGGTCCAGCTGAATATTGTCCAGAGGCGGGATAATTGAAGAAGTTGGGCAGCTGGTTCGTGCCGTACCTGATGGGTCTCCTGATCATGTTCGAAGGGGTGGCCCTGGTGGTCCTGGCTCGGGAGATCGAGCTGGTGGACGTGCTGGTCATGGACCAGATGATGACCATGGTGCTGGGCGTGGTCCTGATCGTTCTCGGACTATTACTCTTCGTCCCGCTCTTCCCTCAGCTTCAGAGGTTGAACGAGGCGTTGATGGAGCGCATGCAGGTGATCTGCGCCGTGGCCGTCCTGGTCATATCCCTCATATTCCTGCTCATCGCCGCCCCGGCGGAGGTGGAGGGTTTCGGCAGCTATGAGAAGAACTGGGTGGTGCTGGCCGCGGCCCAGCTGTTCCTGCTGGGCATACTGGCCTTCGTGTTCCTTTACTACCAACCGCTGGCGAATCGCCGCCTAGCCTGGCTGGAGTGGCTGGGCATGTTCGCCGCCTGCCTGGTGATCACCGAGGGCATAGTCATCTTCGGACTGCGTGGCGAGCTCAACGTGCACGGGCAGCTGGAGGCCGGGCCGGTGTTCATGGTCATAATCGGCGTTGTCCTGGTCGCCCTGGGCATAATCGAGATGGTCATTTTCAACCGCCGACGGGAGGGGGAGTCCGAAAAGGCCTTGGAGATGATGGACTGGGCCGCGATTGGCGTCAGCATCGTCATCGGCGCCCTGGGGCTGTTCGCCCTAGTGATCACCACCTCCATAACCCTGGACGGGGAGATATACGGCTACTACTGGATGCTCATCGCCGGGATGGCGCTCGCCATACTCGCTCCGCTGCTGAACTACACGCAGACGGTGGTGGCCGGTCGGGAGGGATGGAACATGGACCTCGGGCTGATCACCACGATCCTGCTCCTGCTGGCCATACCGTTCGCCCTGGCCTTCTGATCACATCGAGCGGGCGGCGTAGGTGGGCTTCTCCACCTGCTTGCCGCAGACGATGCACTTGCCGTGGTACTCTTCCTTGTTGTAGGGCGAGCCCAGCATCTTGAGGCCGGTCCTCTCCTCGAACTTGCGGCCGCACTCCTCCTCGCCGCACCATCCGAAGCGCACGACCTTCTCCGGCACCTTGTCCAGCGAGTCCAGGTCCTGAATGGCGTCGTTAGACGCAGCCAACGCCTTAGCGCGCATGTCCGCGGAGATCTGGTCCAGCGTCTCCCGTACCTGCGAGACGATGTTCGAGCGCTCCAGGGAACCTTTCGCGCCGGTGTCCCGGCGGGCGTAGGCCACCTTGCCGCCCTCGATATCGCGCATGCCCATCTCTAAACGAAGAGGAACGCCGCGTATCTCCCAGTTGTGGAACTTGCTGCCCGGGCGCTCGTCGCTGTCGTCGAGCTTGACGCGCAGGCCGGCGGCGGTAAGCTCCTGCCGGAGCTTCTGGCACTCCTCGGCGACCTTCTCCACGTTACCCTTGGCCAGGATCGGGATGAGGACCACCTGGAAGGGGGAGATGTCCGGCGGAAGGACCAGGCCCTTGTCGTCCCCATGCACGGCGACGACCGCTCCCACGAGCCGCTCGGACATGCCGAAGGTGGTCTGGTGGGCGAACTTGTGCTCTCCCTTCTCATCTTCGTAGGTGATATTGAACGGACGGGAGAAGTTCTCCCGGTAGTGGTGGATGGAACCCAGCTGCAGGCTGCGTCCGTCCGGGAGCAGGGTGTCGACGCCTACGGTATAGTACGCACCGGGGAACTTGTCCCATTCCGTGCGCCGTAGCAGGAAGTAAGGCAGGCAGAGGTGCTTCATGATGTTCTCGAGAATGACGAAATCCTCTTCCACCTGGCGCTGCGCGTCCGCCTCGTCGACGTGACAGGTGTGCGACTCAAAGAAGTGGATCTCGCGCACCCGAATGAAGGCCCGGGTCTGCTTGGTCTCATAGCGGAACGTATTGACCAGCTGGTAGGTCTTGAGCGGCAGGTCGGTGTGCGAGCGGACCCATAACGCGAATATCGGGTACATGGCCGTCTCGCTGGTCGGGCGTAAAAGTAACCGAACGTCCAGCTCGTTCAGCCCGGCGTGGGTGACCCAGTAGACCTCGGCGTCGAACCCCTTGATGTGGTCCTTCTCCTTCTTGAACTCGGTCTCCGGGATGAGCAGGGGGAAGCAAACCTCGTCGTGCCCGGTGGCGTCGCACTCCTCACGAATGTAGGTGTCGATGAAGCGCATTATCTTCCAGCCGTAGGGCGTCCAGACGTTCATGCCCTTGATCGGGTAGCGCTTGTCGGTGAGATTCGCCAGCTCGACGATCTCGTTGTACCACTCGCTGAAATCCTCTTGCTTCCTCATGTTAGCACCCTGCTACGGAATGATTCGGAATGGACGGTACTGTTTTAATGTTTTGCAGGGAAAAAGTCAATGGTTCTCCATCATATCAATTTATAAAATATATATAAAATATATTTATATCAAGAAATTCAATGCGAGGGCGATCATTATGGTGGGGGATCAAAGCAAGGGTTATGTGATCGCCAAGTATACGGACGAATGGGCGGAGGATAAAGGAAAGAGATTGTTCACAACCATCTATCCTTACCTAGGGTTCATCGTGATCCCAATAGTCTTGGCCGCTCTGTTCACCATACCTGGTGCGGATGTGGAACTAAGGACCTTGATGATCATGATCACCATGCCTATCGTCATTGTGATGTCGGTGTTTACCTATTTCCTGCTAGATAACGTCCTGTCAGGTAAGCGCAATCCGATAATCATCTACTCAAACGGCATCGAGCATGTCCATGGGCACATGGACCATGTTCGAAAAATACCCGACTTCGTAATTAAATCATCTATCTCCCAGGTCGAGGTGCATGAATTCACTCAGGAGCAGATCAAGGGTAAGCCCAGATTCATGTACGTCAAGATCAAAACAAGGGAAGGAAAGGAGAAGTTCATCGCCGCCAGGCGTATCGAGAGAATGAAAGGGTTCCGGGAGGCGGTGGCCAAGATAGGGGTTCCGATAATCGATAGTGGCATAGGGACCGTTACCGGACCAGCACCTTCCTACCCCTCCGCTTCATCGGGTGTGAACGACGGGGTCATCTTCTGCGACGCTTGCGGGACCAGGGTCGAGTCTGGCGCGTCATTCTGCGGGCGATGCGGGAAGAAGGTTCGGTAGGCTCACTCCAGGATGGCCTTGGCCACTTCCGGCGCCACCGAGATCTGCGAGACCTCCGATTCCAGGGTGTTGGCGCAGGCCAGCTTGTCCACGTGCTTCTTGAGGTTGTCCAGCGCGTTGCCGACGAAAAGCCCGTGCGTGCAGGCGGCCATGACCGTGCGAGCGCCCAAGCGCTTCAGTTCTTCCGTAGCAGCGACGATGGTCCCGCCGGTGGAGATGATATCGTCCACGATGAGCACCTTGCGGTCCTTGGCGTCGATGTTCTTTGGCGTCATGTGCACGTGCGTCCCGGACAGCCTGGTCTTGACCAGATAATCCCAGTCCACGCCCAGCCTCTCGGCGGTCCATCCAGCCCGCTTGAGCGCTCCCTCGTCCGGAGCCAGCACCAGGTCCACCCCGTACTCCTTGAAGAAGTCCCCTACGCAGGGGGCGGCATGAACGTCCTTCACCTTTGCCTTGGTGAACCAGTCCATGATCTCCGGGTTGTGGATATCGACCAGGATGACCATGTCCGCCTTCATCTGGATATGCTCGACCATCACCCGGGCGGAGAGCGGCTCGCCGCGGTTGAAGCGCTCGTCCTGCCGGGCGTAGCCGAAATAGGGGATGACGCAGGTAACCTTTTCCGCACCCAGCCCCCAGGCGGCGTCCTGTAGAAGTAGAAGCTCGATGAGCTTATCGTTTGGATAGGAGTTCTGAACGATCACTACCTCGCCGCGCAGCGCCTCGCGCTCGATGCGCGTGTAGATCTCGCCGTCGGGGAAGGTCTTGTTGACGGCTTGCACGTATTCAGCGTTCAGCTGCTTGGCCAGGTCCTTGGCCAGGTTCGAGGAGGCGGAGCCGCCGATTACTATCATCGCCCGGAGATTAGGTTACCGATAAATAAGAGATTCTGCCCGGCTGGCGTCGGCCGGTCCTGACCTAGTTCGTTGAACGGGACGTTCAGCACCTCCCCAACTTATTTATCGTGCGCGCCTTATATCTAAGCCGGATGGGAATGCAAACCAATTCTATTTCAGAGTCCAGCGGTAAGGCCGTCGTTCCGGCGGAGGACGAGGAGGAGTTCGTCGAGGAAGAGGTATTGGACGACGACGTCGAGGACGTCGGCACTCCGGACGAACAGGTGGTCCACCGAGAACGCAAGCCCTCTCAGCATACCTTGGAGGATGACAAGTACGGTCACCTGGACGGCATGGGCATCATCTACGGGAACGTTGGCGCTACGTCCTTCCACCTGCGCGTCCTGGGCGACCTGCAGAAGATGGACTACGTTCAGGTCGTGCACCAATCTCACGGCTGGGTTCTCGGTCAGGTCTCCGATATGGAGCGCAAGACCGATCTTACGTTGGAACGTGCCAAGAAGCTCAGCGAGGGCATGGACGTGGAGATCGACGAGATCGTCATCGCCCAGATATCCGTCCTCGGCTACCGCGATGAGAGGAAGTTGCTTCAGGTCCCTCGTTCACCGTTCAAGGCCGGCGACATGGTCTACCGGGCCAAGGATCAGCTCATCAAGGAGGTCATCGGCCTGAAGGAGGGAACTCCCACCGGGGCGTACTTAGGCAAGCTGTTCGGCTACGACATCAACGTCGAGGTGGACATCAACGCCATGGTCCAGAAGCATGTCAGCATTCTAGCCAAGACCGGCGGCGGCAAGAGCTTCCTGTGCGGCGATCTGGTCGAGGAGCTGATGAAGCACGATGTCACGGTGCTCATCCTCGATCCCCACGGTGAATACGGTGCCATGCGCGACATCGGCTCGGTGATGCCCGGCAAGCGCGATTTCGGCATCCAGCCCATGGGCTTCAAGGACAAGATAATGGAGTTCGCTACCGACACCACGATAAACAAGGACGCCAAACCCCTGAAGTTCACTCTGGCCAACATAGACGCCCGCGATCTTTTAGCGCTCACCACCATCAAGAACGGGAAGGTGTACCTGAACGCTCTGCGCAAGGCGATAGACGGCCTGAAGGCGGTCAAGAAGGACTACGGCCTGAAGGAGATAATCGCCATGCTGGAGTCCGACGAGGACGCCAACAACCAGACGCTGATCGCCGAGCTGGCGTATCTCAACGAGGTCAACATCTTCGCCCCGCAGGGCACCAAGATAGACGAGCTGATCGCCACCGGCAAGACCACCATCATCAATCTCAAGGGCACACCGCCGGATATCCAGGAGCTCATCGTTACCAGGCTCGCCACGGCAATGTTCGAGCTGCGCAAGCTCGGCAAGGTGCCGCCGATGATGATGATCGCCGAGGAGGCGCACAACTTCTGCCCCCAGCAGGGCGTTACGTCCTGTTCGAAGATATTCCGCACCATCGCCGCCGAAGGCCGTAAGTTCGGCCTTGGATTGACGATAATATCCCAGAGAGCGGCCAAGATAGATAAGAACGTGCTCTCTCAGTGCAACACCCAGATGATACTCAAGGTCACCAATCCGAACGATCTGAAGGCTATCGTTTCGTCGGTGGAAGGCCTGCAGGAAGGGATGGACCAGGAGATCCAGCGGCTGCCGATAGGCGTGGCGCTGATCATGGGCGGGAACATCCAGATGCCTCTGTTCGTTGAAGTGCGTCCTAGGCAGAGCAGGCACGGCGGCGAATCGGTGGAGATCATCCCCTCCAAGAGGCTGTGAGATGAGGGACACCATTTCCAAGGAGCATCTGGACCGTTACCTGGGGATAACCAAGCGGGCGCTGGAGAAGGTGACCATATCCGCGCCGGAACGCTCCTTCAACAGGAAGCTCGCGGACTCCTTCCTGGAGATGGCCCGGACGTACTACTCGGACGCCAAGCACTTTGCTGAACAAGGGGATTACGTTAACGCGTTCGCCTCGGTCAACTACGCGCATGGCTGGCTGGACTGCGGCGCGCGCATAGGTCTCTTCGACGTCGGACAGGACGACCAGTTGTTCACACTGTACGAGTGAGTCAGAGAAGGCGCGGTCCCTTGGTGTCCACCGAACAGCGGTAGACCTCTCCGAACTGCGAAAGCGTTTCGGTCAAAAGGTCCAGGTCCGGGCCGGTGGCGAACACGGAGTTGCCGATCATAGCCTGGCTGGCCCAGCCCCATTTCTTCGCTTCCCAGACCGCCCTCCTAATCTCGGGCGTGGCCAGTCCGGAGCCCTCCATGAACTCGTTGGATAAGCGGAAGAAGTTCTCCAGGGTCGGCTCCTTCATCAGTCCGTCCACGCAGCGGGCGCCCACCGAGTCGATCTTCTCCATCACCTCCTTCTTGGAAAGCATCTCGGCGGTGGGGATGGACGGGCCGACGACCGCCAGTACCAGATCCATATGTCCGTTCATGCGGTCCACATGACCGATCGGAGGAAGTCCAGGCCTCTTGCGAAGCTCGATGCCGCTGCGCATTATGCCGGACACGTCACCCATGCCCGTGCGGTTGATGATCTCCGCGGAATGAGCTGCGGCGTAAGCATCCTTCTCCGGCAGACCTAATAGATGCGCCAAAGCCCAGGCGGCGGAGATGGAACCGGCGGCGCTGGTCCCGAACCCTTGCGCGACCGGCAGTTGCAGCTCATTGCGCACCTTGACGTCGTACGGACGATCGCCCAGGATGTTGCGCACCGCCCGTTCCGTCACCGGCGCATCCGCCTTCAGCCCGTTCAGCCAGATGTCTATCTTTCCCGAACCGTCCGTAACCTCGACCTCGCTGATCACGCCCAATGAAATGCTGAGGCCGGCCCCGCGGGAGCCGCAGGTCATGACGTCCTCGTGCTGGCAGACCTGGAAAAGTCCGGTGATGTGTCCGGGGCAGAAGGCCTTGGCTCTCATATCTGGGACATCTCCCTGATAAGCTTGTGCGCCACTTCCGACTTGGTGCCCTCGATCTCCACCTGATACCTGGACCGGACGAAGACGACCTTGGTGCTGCCGGCCTTGACATCATTCAGGTCGTTGGCGACCACCGCCGACAGGAAGTTACGGTTGAGCGATTCGACGGCCTCCTTCACCAGGTCCTTCTTATCGACACCAGATTCGGCCTTGAACCCTACCACCTTGTCGCATCTTTTGACGAGCAGCGGCAGCATCTTCGGCACGCTCTTCAGCTGCAGCTTGGTGACCTTGGCCTCGGAGGGAAGCTTCCCTCCCTTCTTGTCAAAGGTAAAATCGGATAGAGCGGCGGGTACCACCACCATGTCGTGGTCGATGTTGGGCATCAAAGATTCCAGGTCGGCCAGGCTCTCGAAGCGTTTGATCGGGAGGAAGGAAGGCAGCGGCACGGTGCAGCGCCCCATCCAAAGTTCGACGTCCGCCCCTTCATGATAGGCGGCCTTGGCCAGCTCCACGGCCGTTTCGCCTGTTCCTTTGTTCGTCACGATGCGCATGTCGTCCATGCTCTCCGCCGACGAACCGCCGATGATCAAAAGCCGGCGACCTTTCATCTTCCCGTCGGAAAGCTTGCGGATGACGGCGTGGACGATCTCCTCCTTCACCGCTATCTTTGCCTTCTTCCCCTCCATGCGGGGACCGATGAATTCGATCCCGGCCTTCTTTAGCTTCTCGATGTTCTCCGCCACCATGGGGTTGTTGAACATCGCGCCATGCATGGCCGGGGCGATGAGGATGGGAACGCCAGAACCTAGCGCCACCGTAGCCATGGTGGTCACGGTCGTATCATCAATTCCGCAGGCGATCTTGGATATAGTGTTGGCGGTGGACGGCGCTATGAGCAGAAGGTCCGCCCTTCCAGCCACGTCGCCCATGAGCGAAACGTGCTGCACCCGGCCGTCCAGTTCGGTGATCACTTCCTGACCGGTGGCGAAGCTCATGGCGTAAGGCGTCACCAGCTTCTGCGCCTCCGGGGTCAGGACCGGTATGACGGCAGCGCCGTGGCGCATGAGGTCCCTGGCCAGCTCGAAGCACTCCACGGCGGCGATGGAACCGGTGATGCCCAGCACTATCTTCTTCCCTTTCAGCAGGGAGGACTGGCTACCGACGATAGCCTCGGAAGGGTGCATGTTGCTAAATTCGGACGACTCGATTTAAACGTATGCCTGAACCGCTTTCTTGACCGATTCCAGCACTTCCTTGATATCGCCATTGGAATCGACCACGGTCCATCTGGCCTCCCTGGCCAGGGTGAGGTAGATGTCCTGCACCTTGGCAAGATATCCCTCACGTTCGAACTTGCTGAGCTCGCCGCGGTTGCCGACGCGGTGCATTGCGATACCCGGATCGCTGGTCAACAATATCGTCACGTCCGGATGACGCACCACCGGCCCGTTCAGGTTCAGCAGCCACGATACGGCGTTGTCGCCCATGTCCTTTTCGAGCGCGGCTCCTTGGTACGCCACGGTCGAGCCGTAGTAGCGGTCGCAGATGACCACCTTCCCCTGCTTCAGCATCTCCTCGATGCGCAGGGTGTGCTGGCATCTGTCGGCGGTAAAAAGCAGAGATTCCGTGCGGGGGTCGAGGTCCTCGCTGTTGGCCCGGCGGACCGCCTTACCCAACCAATCGTCGGTCGGTTCTGCCGTTAGGACGACATCCCGGCCCTTCTCCTCCAGCCAGGCCTTGAGCTTCCTGGACATGGTGGACTTGCCGGTTCCGTCGATCCCTTCCAGTACGATGAAGACGCCCTTCCCGCTCATTTCTGACCCGCCTTGCGCTGATATATCCTCCAGCTCAGGATTAGCTCTTTCGCAGCATACACCTCGTCGACGCGGGAGATGGAGGTGGATATCGGCGCCTTCTTGATCTCCGCCGGATCGGCCTTCGCTATGTCCAGGAGCGCCTGGGCGTACCTGTCCAAGGTCTCCTTGCTCTCTGACTCGGTCGGCTCGATCATCAGCGCCTCTTCCACCAAAGAGGGGAAGTAGATGGTGGGGGACATGAAGCCCCGGTCCAGCAGGGCCTTGGCTATGTCAGTCGCATGCACGCCCTTCTCCTTGGCCAGTTTTTTTGCGGAGACCACGAACTCATGCTTGCGCAGCTGGGCGAAGGGCATTTCGTAGACGGACGTAACTTTGCTCTTTAGGTAGTTGGAGTTGAGCACCGCCTTCTGCGATACCTCCTTCAGGCCGTCGCCGCCCTGGGCCAGTATGTATGAATATGCGCGGACGAGCACGGCGAAGTTGCCGAACATGGAACGTACTTTTCCGATGCTGTCCATGCGGTCGTAGTCCAGACGGAACCTTCCTTCCTCGGACACGATGCGCGGGACGGGAAGATAGGGCTCCAGGAACTGCTTTACGCCCACCGGCCCTGCGCCCGGCCCGCCGCCCCCGTGCGGCGTGGCGAACGTCTTGTGCAGATTGAAATGAACGATATCAAAGCTCATTACGCCCGGCGCCGTCATGCCCATGATGGCGTTGAGGTTCGCTCCGTCGTAATAGAGCAGAGCGCCGGCGGCGTGAACCATCTCCGCCAGCTTGGTGATGTCCTTCTCGAACAGTCCGAGCGTGTTGGGGTTGGTGACCATGACTGCGGCGGTGCGTTCGGAGAGCGCTGCCTTTAGCGCCTCCAGGTCCACACACCCGTCCGGCCCGGACGGTATCTCGATCACGGTGAAGCCGGCCATGGCCGCGCTCGCCGGGTTGGTTCCGTGCGCCGAATCGGGCACGATCACCTCGCTGCGGGGGTCCTCCCTATCCTCGTGATACGCCTTGGCGATGAGCATTCCGGTGAACTCTCCGTGGGCGCCGGCCGCAGGTTGAAGGGTCACTGCGTCCATGTAGGAGATGGCGCACAGAGCCTTCTCCAGCTCACGCATCAGACGCAACGCTCCCTGCATGGAATCCTCGTCCTGGCACGGATGTACGGACGTGACGGTCGGCAGGGACGCTAACTTGTCTGCGTATTTCGGATTGTACTTCATGGTGCACGAGCCGAGCGGATACATGCCGTTGTCCACGCCGAAGTTCATCTGGGAGAGGTTGACGTAGTGGCGGACGACGTCCATCTCCGGGATGTCCGGCAGGCAGAGGTCCTGGCGCACCATCCCTTCTGGAATCTTCACATCATCCTCGCTCTTCAGGCAGAAGTCGTTCTCTCCCTTCAGCTCGAAGATGAGCGGCTCTTCGTAACGCGCCTGGCGGTAGCTCATTGCGCCACCTCCCTCAAGGCTGCGATCAAACGATCCATATCCTCATCGGAGGTCATTTCGGTGGCGGTCAGCAGCATATGGTCCGTAAGGCGCGGAACATGCTTCTGCAGCGGAAGCCCGCCGATGATCCCATGTCGCAGGAGCAACTTGTTCAGCTTCTCCGGCCTCACTGGCGTTTTAACAACGAACTCATTGAAGTGAGCGCCGCTGAAGACCGTGGCGTCGAATCCCTCCAAGTCGTCCACCCGCTCCATCAGCTCTGACGCCCTCTTCATGTTGATGCGGGCGACGGAGCGCAGTCCCTTGGACCCGGTCATTCCCAAGTAGGCGGAAACGGCGACCGCCAGCAGCGCCTCGTTGGTGCAGATGTTGGACGTGGCCTTGCTCCGACGGATATGCTGCTCTCGGGTCTGCAGGGTCATGCAGAAGGCGCGGCGGCCGTCCTGGTCCTTGGTCATGCCGATAAGCCGCCCGGGCATCTTGCGCACATGCTCCATGCGACAGGCGAAAATGCCCAACGAAGGGCCGCCTACGTTCATCGGCAGTCCTAAAGGCTGGCCCTCCCCGATGACGATGTCCGCTCCATACTCGCCCGGCGGTTTCACGAGCGCCAGAGATAACGGATTTACGCCGACCACCAGAGGAACGTCCGGGAACTCCCGCTTTAGTTTGGGAGCTTGCGAATCGATGATGCCGAAGAGGTTCGGCACCTCCGCGTAAATGCCACAGACGTCCTCGGTCATCTTCTCCCGGATGGAATCCAGGTCCAGCTCGCCGGTGAACGGGTCGTAGCTGTACTCGACGATGTTCAGGTTGGCTCCGGAAACGTAGTTCTTCAGCACGGAGCGCTTATCCCAGGTCATGGCCTCCGGCACCAGGAAGGTCCTCTTCGGCAGGATGCGGTGGCACATGGTGACCGCCTCGCCTAGAGCCGTAGACCAATCGTAATTTGAGGAGTTGACCGCGTCCATTGCCGTCAGTTCTGCGATGTAGCTCTGATATTCGAATAGCGACTGCAGCATGCCCTGGCTGATCTCGGCCTGGTATGGTGTGTACGACGTAATGAACTCCGATCTGGAGATTATGGTGTTGACGGCCGAGGGAATGAAGTGATGGTAGTACCCTCCGCCCAGGAAGCATGGCGCGGAGTCCGCGGTGAGGTTGTCAGAGAGCATCGATTGCACCTGACGGACGACATCCATCTCGGACCTCCCGTTGGGAAGCGGTATATCGTCGATCCGTACCTCGCTCGGAATGTCGGTGAAAAGCTCCTCCACGTTCTCGATCCCAAGCTCATCCAGCATCCTGCGGTCCAATGGCATGGTAACGAGCCCTCCTAGGCCGATATCTCAATAAATAGTTTGGCTGGCCATGCCTTGACACGCCATTTTTTCTAGAGCAACTAATTGCGCCTGGCCTGCACTTCCTGCACCAGGCGCGAGTAGAGCGATGGTAAAGATTGAACGTCCTTGATGTCCTGCTTGGAGACCACCACCAGCCGTTGCCGTAACGTATCATCAAAAGGGACGGCGTTGGCGGCCAGGGCGTTCCTCAGCAATCGTCCGAGCTGGCCGCCCTTGCGGTCCCAGTCGGTCATGATGATGGCGCTCTTTCCGTCCCTGGCGAGACGTTCTGCGATGGCGAAGATACCGTCACTGCTCTGCACCTGGATCATCTCGCCCTTGACGCCTAATATCGTCAAAGCGCCGCGGTCCCTCATGCCCTCCACGAGTATGACCGCCTTCGGATCTCTGGAGATGAGCTCCTCGAGAACCGCCTGAATCTCGTCCAAACGTTCCTTCGGCGAGCGTCCTAGGGTCATGGCACTCCTCCCAGTTTCCTTCTGACGAGGTCCTCAGGCGCATCGATCCGAACCACCTTCATCCGCTGCGTGTGCCCTCTGGAGACGGTGACCTTGGCCCCTAGAACAGTGGATAAAAGCTCCTCAACCTCCTCGTTCGCCCGGCCGCCCTCCGGTGGCGCACGAACCTTCACCACCAAACGATGACGCCAGGGATCGACATCCTGAACGCCGGGCGAGGTGCTGTTCGGCGTGACGATGATATCCATCTCCGACCCGTCCCCCGACGGTCGCAGGCACTTGGAGAGGTCCACGTTCACCGAACGGCGCAGGATTACTTAATCCTTGAGAGAATTGGAACGCCTGGCGTTTACGTTCCGAACGAGCTAGGTCAGTTTCTTATATCAACAACCGAATCCGTCTGCAATGGCGTCTCCGCTCGAACCGCTCAACTACAAGGAGGTCACCGAGATCCACCGGAAGGAGAAGAACTCCCCCGATCTGGTGGAGATAAGGCGTGACCTCTATCCCGCCTTCCGGGACTATTTGGAGAAGTTGAGGAAAGAGAGCGAGGAGGAGATCAAGAAGGACCCCCTGTCCTTCAAGGCCACCAGCATGACCAACGAGTTTAAGAAGGTCTCCACCAAGGGCAGCCAGATATTCTTCTTCCGCATGCGCAAGATCACCAACATGGCCACGCGCGCCTCCGAGGGGTCCAAGATAGATCTTGGACGTCTCACGGACGAGGAGCGGGAGATGTACGATCAGGTCCTGCGCGCTATCAACGAATGCCGGGAGCTGGCCATGGAGGGCAAGGCGCCGGTGCCGAGGAATCCCGTGCCATCGGGTTCGGTATGCGCCACCGTCGACCAGGGGCAGCTGAGACAGGCGCTCAGCATGGTCAACGGCAAGACTCCAGTCACGGAGGAGCCGAGGCTGGCGGAGAGGGTGCTGGTCAGGATACTGGACGATCTACCGGAGATAGCCGGAATGGACCGACCGTACCGGCTGGCCAAGAACGACGTGGTCAATCTGCCGGCGCCGATCGGTTGCGCGCTGATCAAAAGAGGCAAGGCGCAGGAGATCGTCCCCTTCTGGCGCAAGGCGGAATGAGCGGAAGTCCGCAACGTTTATCTACATCAATATGTTTCCGTGGCTTACTCGGGCTCGTAGCTCAGCTAGGTAGAGCAATCGGCTCTTAACCGATGGGCCGAGGGTTCGAATCCCTCCGAGCCCGCCATTACGCATATCCAGTCATCGAAGAATTTTTGTCCAATAGCGGGGTTTTCGTAATAGATAAGGTTTTCGGTCTCTTGCTGGCCCATGCCCGCTTGAGCCTTTCCCCCGCCTTGTCCACCTTGATCTCGGCGTAGTACCGAGTGGTGGTCTTGGTGCTCTCGTGCCGCAATTGGGAGCTTACATCGTTCAGGAGCATCGGGTCCATGTCCACCGTCAGGCTGGCCATCGTCGGCCTCAGGTCCTTGATGCGGAACTCCACGCCGGTCCTCCCCTCCAGGTTCCGTTTTATGCGGTTGAGGTTGGAGGCTGTGTAGAACCCGGTCTTATTTCCGTAACCGACGGCCGGGAACAGGGCATGGTGCTCCTTCACGCCCTTACGAGCTAGGTGTTCCTCTCTAGCATGCAGATATCTCTCCAGGAAGGGCGTAAGGTCCTCCCTGACGATCGATATCCACTGCGGGGAGGCCCAGCTTCCCTCGCCCTTCGGATAGCGCACGTAGAACCTTCCTTTCTTCAGGTCTAGGTCCTCCAGGTGCGCCATCCTGATCTCCTTAGGCCTGCACCCGGTGGCCAGTCCAAGAGCGACGATACCGAGCCCCAGGAAACCTTCCCAATCGTCATAGTCCTTCAGCGCGTTGAGCAGCATGTCGGTGCTCTCCTCGCTCAAAGCCCGGATGGGCTTGCGGGACTCCTTGGGAAAGCGCACGCCCTCGGCCTTCATCTGTTCGATGGTGAAGTTGCCAAAGAACTTCAAAAGGCCGTTCAGAAGCTGATTGTACTTCTTCTGCGTGCTGGGGTCCAGGCGCTTCGATTTATACAAGCCTTGCAGGACCTGAACGTCGCCCCGGTCGATCCGTCTGGGGTCGGTGGAAATGATCTTGCCCGTCATCTTGAGGTCCTGGAGAAGGTTCCCAATGTAACGTAGCTTCTTCCTCTCCTCGGTCAAGGTGCTGGGCATTATCAATCCCTCCCGGCTTTCCAGGTACAGGTTCACAGCGGCGATGAAGGGCTTGGCGCCTAGGCGCAAGCCCTCCACCTCCGATATCTCCCTATTGCGGCGGCCTCTTCGTTTGACATCGTCGGCCGCTCCGAAGGAAGATATTTCCCGGTCGTGATTAAAGGGTTTCATTTCTCGCCCTGTGGTATTTCCGAAGGCGCCCTTCCTTATGACGAGGAAGCCAGTGTCCGAGTAGCTGTCTGAAAGGGGAACGCAGCGCACCGTCCAGTCCCCTCGCCTCCCTCGGATCGTTTGGCCGCGATCATCGGTGACCTGCCCGGTCATAGACATCTCTGCAACCTGGGCGGCATCGTTGATCATCGGATCGAAAATAGTTACAGCTGAACGTTCGGGTTCTTTCGAATGTCCAGCCCTCTTTTTCCGCATCTTATCGTCCTAGGTTTCGCGGTCAAACATATTTAAACGCCTATTTCCATGGCATTCTGCAGCATTTTCCGGGGGTGGAAAACTTGCCTGGCAAGCGAATAAAAAAGAAAGGTACGCCAAGTTCGGACATGGCTTTGATGGTCTGGTTGACCGGGGCTCCCTACCTAATCATGCGGGAGCTTGATGGCAAGACGCTGAACCCGACCGAGGTCGGCCAGGCGCTCGGGAGATCGGTATCATGGGTCAGCAAACGTACTGGCCGCATGGTGAAACTTGGGCTCATCATCAAGGATTTGCCTGACGGTCGTGGAATCGTGCTGATGAGGCTCACCGAGAAAGGGAGCAGGGTGATGGATGCCATCTCCGCCATAAAGGAGAACCCCCTGTTCGTGGAGCTGAGGAGGGCACTGGACCTGGAGGCACCAGACGATGTCAAGCGCCAGGCGGTAAAGAACGAGGCGGAGCGCCTCATGAGGGAACTGACCAATGGTAATGGAGGTGAAACCAAAGGGTTGCACGAGGTGGCGCTGAACGCCTCGTCCATGAAGGTGGAGGGTTGGTATGCCACCGAGGCCTTGACGCAGATCATCTCGACCATCGGCACACATCCATGGGACGAACATTCCCGACTCCTGCTGATCAAAATTGCCGGAATGGCGATCGCCGACAGCAGGAATGACCGCAGATACGCCAAGGCATACAACGGCCTTGTCGAGCCTCTACGGCGATTGGCATCTGACGAAAATGCCGATGTTGACACGCGCGCGGAGGCGATAATGGCCATCGCCTCATTCAGAGGCAGCGAAGGTCAAATTCCAGACGGCGCCCTGATGGCGATACTCCAGGTGCAATGGGAGGCGCTCAAACCCGAGCATGTTGGAGCCGACCTCATCGAAGATGCGATATCCGAGACGCTGCGGAAGTGGGCGCCATTGCTTAAGGAGGCCCAAAGGGAGATGTTGTCAAGGAGCGTGTACCGGATGAGCCGCGATGCCCCGCCGGCCATAGATGATCCAATGGAAGAGATCATTAGCGGTAACCCTCGTAATGTCGATAGGAGGAGATGGGAAAGATATCGATCGTTGGTGGCAACGCTGCTCGATCGCGATATTGTCGGAGAGGTTCATGCCACGGGACGATCCATCGGTCCGGTTGAGTGAGTTATGTCTATGCAACAGGTCTAGATACGTTCACCATAAGGTACATACCCCAACTACCCTACCTATGAATCATTACGCGCGCGTAAGAAGGGGCATGTGTAGGGGTACTTAGCAATACCCTGTTAGGTCCTCTCCTCCTCTCTCTTATGCTGGCAATGATCATGGAACAGGTCAAAACCTATGTTCTGGGGATCTCAAGGCCTCTCCACCCAGATAGTTGGAACAATGTTCGTGCCTGAATAAACCATCTTCCAAATGGACATCAACGTAGGTTATCCAATGTACCCCAAGGTCCATTTACTTGCAGCACTGGCATACCTGCATTGAATGCGCGAAGATCGATGGACACATACATTGTTCGTGACGAGCCATTAGGGTTGTTTAAGGTTGTATGTATGTTTTAACAAAGCAACCTCTCGATATTTCAACATCATAGGGAGCTCACAGATTTAAATTCGGTCTTTTTTATAATCATACCATATTATGAAAAATATTTCTTTTCGAACCATCTCCGTTTTGAAAATCAAGGGCGAATAGCATAATAGCTGAAGGCTATTCATCCTCGTTTCAGGGGGATTGGAAACGAAGGGAGTCATTGAGGTCTGCACACCGAGAGAGGACATAATAGAAGGGGTAGTTTCAGACGAGGTATACGCAGCGCATCTGGGTCAGGTTAGGGACGAGAGGGCTCCCATTGTTTACGCGGACCCTAACACCTTCTTCCGCAACACCTATCCCACTGATGGGTTGAAGACCACGATAAGGGAGGTCTTCTCTCGACTTTCCGGTTCCGGTAAAAGCGGTTCCCCTCTCATTAAGTTGGAAACTTCATTGGGTGGAGGCAAGACCCACACACTGATCGCCCTGTACCATCTTTCCAAGCACGGCTCCAGATGTCCAGGTGCGGACAGGTTCATCGGTGACATGGATTTCGATCCAGTGAACGTCTCGGTCACCATCGGGACCGAGATGGGCGTTAAGCAGGTGGATAGCGGACCGAAGACGATCTGGGGGCACATAGCCAAGAACCTGTTCGGTGATAGCGGATATCAGAAGGTGCTGGAAGAGGACCGGGAGATGTTCGCTCCCGACGAGATCGCCCTACGCAACCTCTTCGGGGATGAGCGCTGCCTGATACTCATCGATGAGCTGGCGCTGTACTTGGCCAAAGCGGTCACCGTTGATGTCAAGGGCAGCAATCTGGCTAAGCAGACGATTGTGTTCCTACAGACCCTTACCGAGGTGGCCGCCTCCTGCAGGAACGTGGTCGTGGTCCTCACCAGCTTGAGCAAGGACTCGGTATTCAAGGAGGAATCCGAGGAGATACTCAGGTATCTGGACAGCGACATCAAGAAGGAGAGGGCCAAGGATGCCATCGGCGACGCCGAGAAGATCGTGTCTCGCATGGTGATGACCCTGACCCCCACCAAGGGCGAGGAGTTCTCAGCGGTAGTACGACACCGTCTCTTCGAATCGGTGGACATGGATGAGGCGGAGACGGTCATAAAGGCATACATGGCCGACCTATCAAGCGAAGGCAATATCGATTATCTTCCCCAGCATGCTCGGGGAAAGAAGTACCTTGAGGACCTGCGCTCCGCCTATCCCTTCCATCCCGAGCTTATAAACATCCTCCGGACCAAGACAAGCTCAGTGGTCAACTTCAACAAGACCCGGGGCGTGCTAAGATTGCTGAGCAAGGTCGTGCGCAATACCTGGAACGAAAAACGGAACGTCCTTCTCATCCATCCCTACGAGATTGATTTCCGCAAGCAGGACTTCGTGGAGGAGGTGGTCTCACGGTTGGATAAGGGCGAGTACCAATCAGCGTTGGCCGCCGACATCTCCAATCAGAGGGAACCACCCAGATCGGCGAGGGTGGACGAGCAGTTCCACGAGCCTCTGGGGACCATGATAAGTAACGTGGTCTTCCTCAACAGCATAACCGGGGCGGTGGGAACGGACATCGAGCATGGGGTGAAGGAGGTGGAGATATACCTCTCCATGGCCCGTCCTGGGTTCGACCTGAAGAAGGCCAAGGACGCGCTTGGGCTGCTAGAGGACAACTGCTTCTACATGGTCCGGCAAGGTTCCAAGTTCGCCTATCAGACCGAACCCAACCTTGTCAAGCTGATCGAGGACTCCAAGGACACCGTGGAGAGGACCAGGGCCAGGGAGGAGGTGCGCGACAGGATCAAGAACCTCTATTCAGGCAAGAGGTACTTCCAGCCCATCTTCTTCCCGAACGAGCCGGTCAAGGTCTCCGACGATACCGAGAGGACCAAGCTGTGCGTGATGGACTTCGATGACTGTTCCATCAAAGGCAAGAGCCAGAAGGTCCCGTCAAATGTGCGTTCGATCTATGAGCAGGCCGGTTCGCAGAAGGTCCCACGGATATTTGCGAACAACCTTCTATTCCTGGTGGCCGACGAGGAGCAGAAGGCGCTGATGGAGGCCAAGTCCATCGAGTACCTCGCGCTCAGCCAATTGGTGAAGGACATCGAGGAGGGGCATTCATATCTGACCTCCATGTCCTCCCAGCAGAAGGACCGCCTGAAGAAGGCGAAGCAGGAGGCCGAGCTCTACATCAAGGTGGCCATCGTGGTCTGCTATCGCCACGTCGTTCTGCCGTCCGTGCAATCAAGCCTGGAAGCGCAGGGAGGTCGGCCGATGCGCATCCTTTCAATGCGCGTTTCGGACACCGAGGCGAAGAACAACCTTGCCAACAACATGGGCCAGGACCAGGTGCTGGTTGACTTCCTGCGGGACAACAAGGTGGCCATGACCAGTGATGACAACGTCTCTCCCGAGTACATCCTATCCCAGCTCTGGGAGAGGCGGAGGGAATCGATGACCACCGACGACTTCCGCAGAATGTTCTTCAAGAACCCGGTCTGCGGTCTGATATTGACCGAGGACCTGATACGTAAGTCAATGAAGGAAGGGGTGAAGGACGGTGACTGGGTGGTCATCGTGGGAAAGGAGATCTACGATAAGAGGAACCACAGCTCGTTCACCGCCCCGTTCGATTCGACCTCGACCATCATCCTGATGGGGACCGAGACGTACAGGGAACAGACCACCGAGTTCTACTGCGCGACATGCGGTGCCAGGAGACCCTGTAAGGAGCATGAAGGCGAGGGCGGGATATCCCTCCCCGATCAGCCCATGGAACCGAAGTGTCCGAAATGCGGAAGGAAGGTCAAGGAGTGCGTTTGCCATTCCCAGCGGACGATAAGGTTCGAACGGTTCAGCATCGACAGGATCTGGAAGGACCTGGAGCTCAAGATCATCGACGGCGACATTCAAAAGTTCGAATGGATACGGATCAGGGCGACGAACCGCAACTCTTTGATCAAATTGACCAACGCATTGCCGCAGTTCGGCAAGGTGGACATGGATTTCCATGTGAACTTCGTGATCAATCAGAGACCGTCGGGCGGCAACCTGCTGGAACTGAGATACGAGGGGAATAGGGACGGGTTCAACAGCCTTCGGCAGATCGTGACCAATTACGAAGCGAAGGCCGATTTCTCCGCACACGATCTTTCCATGATGATTAAGTTCGCCGATGGGATCGGATCGGAGGCGCTCGTCAAACTGCTGAAGGACAAGATCGCGATGTTCACCGGGGAAGAGCTGTACTCTCTGGAAGCGGAACCTATGGAGCGAGCATGATGCGCGCTCACAGCTACGAACTGAGGGTCAGGCTTGACGGGGAGGACATGCTCCTTGAGCTATACGAAATGCCGCCAATCGGCCAGCAGGACAAGGGCCGCAAAGGGACCAGGGTCACCCATCTCAGGGAATCACAGCTTTCAATAGTGCAGGGTGCGATATCCAGGGCGCTGAAGAACAACAAGCATACGTTCAGCGAGGTCAAGCGCACCAGGAAGCTTCCGTTCAAGCTCAATGAGGAGGACGGGGTGCGCATGGAACTGATCTTCAAGGCGATATCCAGCGTGAAGAAGAGGTCCAAGGTCGAGGACATCGTCCTGGGGATCGAGAACATGCCGCGCGAGGAGGCGTTCTACTGGCACGCCAAGGTCACCAAGGGGAGCGAGACGTCCACCTCGAACGGACTGAAGGCCATGCGCATCTTGCTCGGAGGGGATTGAGATGGAAGGAAAGGAGGTCAGGAGAGATAAGCACGGTCGGCCGAAGGTCTTCCTGGAGGAACAGTGCCCGATCGAGGAGCTATCGATAGAATGTCAAAGGGAGAGAGGGGCCTCGAGCGCACTCCCCCCTCTGTATTTCCTTCACGTCTGGTGGGCCCGGAGACCTCTTACGGTAAGCAGGGCAGCAATTCTTGGTTCGTTATTACCAGCCGATTTCGATAGGAAGGAGTTCCTTGGTCTGATGGGGATCGAAGGCGACCCCATCTCTGATAAGAAAAGGATAAATGAAGCCAATAAGACCGGGACCAAGCTTAGCACTGGCTTCACCTATAAAAGGGGATTCTCCAATACAATTCCAATCAGTTTAATGAATAAAATGCAGAGCGAAGTGGAAACTACGTGGGGAACTTCCACTCCAACCGTTCTCGATGCTTTCGCAGGGGGTGGGAGCATTCCGTTCGAATCCGTGAGGATGGGGTTCAATACGATCGCCAACGAATTGAATCCAGTGGCCACGGTTATTCAGAAGGCCACCATCGAATATCCAATGAAATATGGAGAGGCCCTGGGAATAGATATAGAAAGAATCGGCGAAGAAATCGCCGTTCAATTGGAGAACGAGCTCTCCGAATTCTTTCCTAAGAAGCAAGGAGAGGAGATATTCGCGTATATCTGGGTCCGAACGGTCCAATGCCCCCAATGCGGTCTTCACATACCTTTAGCGCCCAATTGGTGGCTGAACACCGCTGAAGAACTGGGATATCAACTTCAACTACCGGAAAGGATGGAGAACGCTCACTGCACGTTCAAGATCGTCAAGGCATCAAGTTCCTTCGATCCGGAGATAGGGACGATCAAGCGCGGTATAGCCACCTGTCCTAACCCCGCCTGCAACAACGTCATCGAAGGAGCGACCATCAGGGAAGAGGCGCAGGCCGGGAGGATGGGACATCAGATCGCTGCCATCGGCTATAAGATGAAGGGAAGGAGCGGGAGGCATTTCCGTGAAATCACCCAGATGGACCTCGACGGCGTGATCAAAGCCAGGGAGATGCTCAAGAAGAGGTTTCCGGAGTGGGATGCGAAGGGGTTGGTACCCACCGAGAACATTCCAGAGGGCAATAAGACCAGAGAGCCCCGGAATGTTGGAATAATGAAATGGTACCAGATATTCAACCCAAGGCAGTTGTTGGTGCATCTTACAACATTGGAAATGATTATTAACTCACCCCAAATTGAAATGCTTAATGATGAGAAAAGACAAGCGATACGAACTTACTTGCAGCTTGCATTTGATAAATGCATTGATTACAACGCCCTCCTGAACACCTGGGAGAGTACAAGAGTTATTGTAAAACATGTATTTCAGAGACACGATTTTGCGTTTACTTGGTCTTACGGTGAGATTGATGGCGCTGGTACTTTATTCAGATTCGGATATGGACAGATCTCTGATGCCTATGGTGGGATATTCAAATTATTGAATGGGTCCCAGTCCCATGGCGATTGCCGTTTCATCAATGGAGACGCCTCACAAATCAGCATGGTGCCCGATCGAAGTGTGGACGTGATCGCCATCGATCCTCCATACTACGACAATGTAATGTATTCTGAATGTTCAGACTTCTTCTACGTCTGGATGAAACGCGGCCTCGGTGATGTCTTCCCCGAGCTGTTCTCCTCCGAACTTACTGACAAGGACCTCGAGGCGGTGGCGAACGTTTCCCGGTTCAAAGGTTCAAGTACGAGTGCCAGAAAATTGGCAGCGCGCGATTACGAGGCGAAGATGCTTGCTTCTTTTAAGGAAATGCACCGCGTGCTGAAGGACGAAGGCGTTCTGAACATCATGTTCACCCATAAGAAGGTGGAGGCTTGGGACACCTTATCCCACGCATTGCTCGATGCAGGTTTCATCATTACCGCTTCCTGGCCCATCCACACCGAGAGCGAACATTCGCTCCATCAAGCTAAAAAGAATGCGGCAGCATCGACCATTCTACTCGTGTGCAGGAAAAGGCCCACTGAAGCTAGAACATCCTGGTGGGAGGACATACAGCCATCGTTGGACGAGGTCGTGAGAAAGAAGGCCGAGGAGTTCGCATCATCCGGATTGCGCGGTCAGGACACGTTCATCGCCTGCTTCGGGCCTGCATTGCAGGTCATCTCCGAGAGCTGGCCGGTGAAGAAGAGGGACGGGACCGAGATCAGGCCGGACGAGGCGTTGGACCGTGCCAGGTATGTCGTCAGCCAGTGGTTCATGGAGCGAATCGCTGAGGGCAGGGCGGAGGCACTGGACCCTGCCACCAGGTATTACATCCTAGCCTGGTTCCTGTTCAATGCCCGGGAGTTCCCGTTCGATGAGGGCAGAAAGCTCGGGCTTTCCCTGAACGTGGAGGTCGAGGACCTCATTCGCAAGAAGGTCCTGAGCAAGAAGGGCAACTACGTCAAGTTCATGAAGCCCAAAGAGAGGATGAGCGCCAAGGGTCTGGATCCCTCGGCCAAATCCTACGACAACGTTATCGATTACGTTCAGGCGGGCATGTGCGCCTATGAGGCCGGTCAGACCCCCGAACTGACGAGGTTCCATGTTCGGACGGGAGCTTTGGCCAAGCAAGGCTACAAGGAGGCTATCGAATACCTACTGGACGTTCTCCCCAGGACCAAGGAGGTCGTGGAGTACGACATCCTCGACAAGATGTGGGAATCGAACTACCGTGATTCGATAAAACGTAAGGTGCGCAACACCGATCCCACGGGCGAGAAGCAGTCCCGATTGGCACTGGAGTTCGATGATGAGGACACCGAGGAAGAGGAAGAAGAATGAGCTTTCGAGACCTGGGCCTTAAGGTCCAGTACATCAGCGGCGTAGACAACCTGGTCAAGGATTTCTATTTACCAGTTCTAGGTCGATCAAAGCTCTATCAGAGAAGGACCGGCTACTTCAACAGCCGCGCCCTGGCCATGGCCGCTCGTGGCCTCAGCGGTCTGATCAACAACGGCGGAAAGATGCAGATGATCTGTTCCGTCGAAATGGACGCTGCGGACATGGAGGTCTATAGCGACCCGTCCAAGCACGCCAGGTTCATCGACGGGCAGGCAAGGCTGGTGGCCAAGATGATGGAGGAGCCCTATGACCAACTGGAAAAGGACCGCTTCTCCATATTGGCGGAAATGCTCTCCCGGGGTCTCCTGGAGATCAAGGTGGCCTTCCCGGACGGTTCCGGCATCTTCCACGAGAAGGCTGGAATATTCAAGGACGAGGCAGGGGACTTCGTAGCGTTCAATGGAAGCGATAACGAGACCCCCGGTGGTTGGCTTCACAACACCGAATCGTTCCATGTGTTCAGGTCGTGGGGCGAGAACGACCACATTCTGTCCGAGCAAAACATCTTCGATATGCTATGGAACGAAAGGTTCCCGAAGGTCACCGTCGTACCTCTACCCAAGGCGGTGCAGGACTCCATCCTGAGATACAAGCGCTATGATGATGGCGATTGGTGGACCATAGTGGACAGGCCCGATGGGGACGAGCAGCAGGTCGATGTTCCGCAATGGGTGTGGACGCCTGAACTAGCATACATATTCGAATCTCCCCGGCTGTGGAACAGGTCTGACTTTGCCTTCACTGAGGCCGGGATCAAGCCGTTCGAACATCAGGACTACGTGGCCAATACGGTCGTGTCCCTATGGCCGCCCAGGTGCATGCTCTGCGATGAGGTCGGATTGGGGAAGACCATCGAAGCTGGACTTATCCTCAAGGGATTGATGGCATCGGGCAAGCTCGACCGCGTTCTGATACTGGCTCCTAAGAACATCTTGAAGCAGTGGCAGCTGCAGATGCTGAGCAAGTTCAACATAACCGCCTGGATACTGGAAGGCAACTACGTTCTCGGGCCTCAGCCCGACCCCGATCTGCCGGTTCCTAAGGAACCGGTCGACATCATTAATCCATTCCGAACCAAACCCGTCATGCTGGTCTCCAGCCAGCTCGTCCGAAGCGACGCGCGTTTAGCCCAGGCCACTCAGGTGGAGTACGATCTCATATTCCTGGACGAGGCTCACCACGCTCGAGCTTCGCGGGGTGCCGGCGGAAGGAGGGAATCCAACCTCCTACTGCAAGCGATGGAGTCTTTGAAACTGCAGACCCAGGGTCTCATCTTCATGACCGCCACTCCCATCCAGCTTTCCCGGGTCGATCTCTGGGACCTTCTCATGGTGTTAGAGATCCCCGGAGAATGGCAGGACGAGGGCTCCTTTGACAGGTTCTTCGAGGAAATAAACAAGAAGCACCCGGACTGGAACTTCCTTCTGGAAATGGTGAGGTCTTCGATAAATGCATACGGCATCGACAAGGGAAGCGTAAGGTCCATCGGTGATAAGTATCCCAAGGTGGACGTGTACCGCTTGGAACAGCTCCTGAAGGACGGAAACGGGAACCAGGTCAGAGAACTGAGCGCTCAGGAGGTCGAGGTGCTCAAGCTTCTTCTCTACCGGCACACTCCAGCCTATAAACTCATATTCAGGAACACCAGGGAACTTTTAAGAGAATATCATCGCCAAGGCAAGTTCTCAGAGAGAATTGCCGACCGGGAGCCGCTCCCGCCCATCGTGATATCCTTAGAAGGCAGCGAGGACGATCCTCGTTCCGAGCTGGGGTTGTATACCAGGATAGACAGGTACGTCAGGGACTACTACGACAGCTATAACTCGGTCAGAAAGGGCCTCGGTTTCATCATGGAGGTCTATAGGAAAAGACTCACGTCAAGCTTCTATGCTATAACCAAGTCCCTGGAACGGAGGCAGGAAAGGCTACAGAACGCGCTGAGGACCGGTGATATGCATGAACTCGTACCCGACGAGTTAGAAGAAGAGGATGAGGCGGAATACGAGGGTGCGGAGGCGCTTGGTGACCTAAGATCGAACCAGGTTCGAGCCATCATCACGACCGAACTGGAATATCTGAACACCTTCCTCAATGACCTGCGATCGTTGCGCACGGACACCAAGACCGATGCTATGGACGAGTTGCTGAGAAAGCTCCTTCGCTCAGGAACCCGGCAGGTCATAATGTTCAGTCAGTACATGGACACTGTCGAACACATCTTGGACTATCTGCGTCCCAAGTACGGGGATAAGTTAGGCTCCTATTCCGGCTCCGGTGGAAAATATTGGGATGGGCAGAAATGGGCCAACTGTACCAAGCAGAAGATTCAGGAAAAGTTCAGGAACGATGATGATCCTTTATCCATCCTGGTGTGCACAGATGCTGCCAGCGAAGGTCTGGACCTTCAGACCTGTGACACGCTGATCAACTTTGACATCCCCTGGAACCCCATGAGGATAGAGCAGAGGATAGGCAGGATAGATCGTATCGGTCAACGTTCCCCCAAGGTCTTCATTCACACTTACTTCTACAAAGATACCGTGGAAGAGGAGGTCTACCGCAGGTGTCTCCTGCGCATAGATTTCTTCCGCACTACCTTGGGGAACCTCCAGCCAATATTGGCCCAGGCACAAAAGATGATCCGCCAGGGAGCCATGGCTAAGGACAAGGAGCAAAGCGAAAAGGTCATCGATGAACTGGATAAAGACCTGCAAAGGAGCATAGCAGAACTGGACGAGGAGATCCGCATAGATGATTTCCTGAACCATTATGAACCGTCATATCCGGTCATGAGAGGCAAGGTACCGATCTCCCAACAGGAACTGGGTACGTATTTTACACCGGTGCTCCAGGAATTGGGATGGAAGAACGATGAGAACGTATGGAGCAAGGACGGGTCTAGAATAACGTTCGATCCGAGCGTGATAGATTCAAAGGATTCGATGACCGAGTTGATAACCCCTCTTTCCAACCTGACCAATCATCTCGGTGTGCTACCATCCATGCTCGATGAGATCCCCATTGACAGCTCAAGTCAATTGATCAAGGGATCCGTCGACGGGCAGACCGTTTTCATGGTCAAGGATTCCAATGGTTACCGGTCGATCAGGACGCTAGTGGATATCCGCACAAAGGATGGACGTTATCACTCAACCAAGGATGCATGTCTGAACGAGGTCCAATATATTCTCAGACAGAGGAAGAAGGAGAACCTGAACACAGCTCTTGGAATATGGAACAATAGACTGGAGGGCTGGAAGGTCAGAGTTGGAATGTACCTGAACAGCGTGTTCGAATGGAGGATGAACGAGATCGGGACCGGCATTGAATCGTTCGATGAAGATCGGCTTTGGAAGGCCTGGAACGATTATCTTAAAGAGGCGGAAAGGGGGCAAACAAAACAGTTGGCTTCAATGATCGATTACGCGCCTCCAATGGGCAAGATCCGCACCAAGAGGGGCAGAAAGCCGTCGTCAAGCCCGCGTTCCTCCGATAAGGAGCGCCGGATGCTCATGGAGTACCAGAGCATAGTCGATAAGATCGAACGTACCAATAATTCATTGAAGGAGATGGAAGGACGTTAGATCTTGGAACGACATGATATTTCGAATGATGACCATGGGAGAGGGGGCCGTGTTAGGTCAGGCTCGAACAACCGGTTTTAATTATATCCCGACTTCCCGGGTTCTATACGTAACATCGTAAATAGTTACTTGGTCGGCGTAGAAAAACATCGTCACTAGGTGATAATGGAGAAGCTGATGGAGAAGTTAAGGAAACGAGCTCAGAATCGTTTGTAGCCATACACGAAAGGCGTCATCAACGAAACCGGGGTATAACCGAGTCGTGCTTGAACGCAAATGAGGTCGGGCACTTTCGGTTTTCGGGGACCTCCCGCCGTTAATCAGATAGATAGGTCGATACTACTTAGATTAGATACCAATATGGGGACTCAAGATGCGATCGTATGAGATCTTCAGCAGGCTGAACCCAGAGGAGCGCATCATCCTCTACGCGGTTGGGGCTCTGGATAGGCCTCTGCGGAGCAAGGTCAAGCTACAGAAACTCCTTTTTCTGGTGTCCAACGTGTTCGATGACATCAGTGAGCTCATGCGGTTCGAGCCGCACTTCCTAGGACCGTACAGCGAGGTCGTAGTGAGTGTCACCGAGCAGCTAGAGACTCTCGGCCTCATTCAGAAGGAAACGGAGGGCTACACCCTTACTCCCATGGGGACGGAGGTTTTCGCCCGGCTTCGACCAGTGCCTCAGTTGGTCTCGGTGATGGCCGATTTCAAGGGGCTACTCAACGACCTCAACGACAACGATGTGCTGACCTTCATCTACGCTTGCTATCCACAGTACACCAAGGAGTCGCTTCTATGGGAGGACCTTCAGAAGAACCGCATGAGGGTTGCCGTATCCCTGCTTAGGAAGGGGAAGCTAAGCACCGGTCGGGCCGCTCAGGTGGCCGGCTTGGGGGAGGCCGATTTCATCGCCACGTTGAACGAGCCTCGGACGCGTAGGGGCTAGACGATGACCATCAAGATTCTGGACGCCACGGTGGTCTCAACGGCGACGCTATGCACACCGTCACTGAACTTCCTCACGAGGTGTGGCGACTACGACCTGCGTATCACCCCGGAAGTCCAGAGAGAACTAGAAGGGTGCCGGACCAGAATCTGTCGGGAAGGACTGAGGACGATGAAACCGAAGCATCCTAACCATAAGCGTGTCCTGGAATTCCTCCAAGCCAGGCACCCCAACCTGCATATGGGAGAGCTATCGTCCTTCCTACACGCCTATCTAGAGTGTCAGGACGAGCCCTGCTACTTCGTGACCGACGACCTCCTGATGCGGAAGAAGATCACTGAGATCGTTGAGGACCCTATGTTCATAGACCTTTCCGGGGTCAGGCCACGGCATCTCAGACACACTGGCACTGTGGGCTTGATTGTCAAGTTGGTTGAGAAGGGGTTCATCAGCAGGGAGGAGGCCGGGAAGCTCCATGCCGACCTGAAGGACAGCCACTTCCACGCCTCGGCTAGAGTCCTGGAGCCGCTTCGGCAGTCTGCGACTAGATGAGCGTGGTCTGCCTGGCTCGCTCCCGACCGTAGATCTCAGCTCGCAACGCTTTGCTGCTGCTTATCATCTTTTCGGTGACACTCTGTTTGGTGAGGATGTAACCCTTGACCGACCGGTCCTCAGCAAGGCGCTGGCGGAGGATGGCCGATTCCTCCACTTGCCTTCTCAGGTTCATCCTCTTGGCTTGCTCCCTCACATCCCTCGACTCAGTCTCCCGACGGCGATAACCATAATTGTTCCTGTCGAAGTCCCGGTAGGTGATTGCCGCGTCGATACCGCGATTGTTCCTGAGCTTCTCGAAGAACTCTTTGTTCCCCCGCACCATGGTGTTGTTCATCCCTAGTAGGTCGAAGTCGAAGCCGCAGCACAGGAAGTCCTTGGCCGGAATGACCTCAGCTCGCTTGGAGAAACGCCCCTCGTTGGCATTGAGCGCATAGAACACGGACTCTTCTAAAAGTCGATATTCCTTGACCGCCATCAGTAGTTCCGACAACCAGGACGGGTTGGAATCGACCGCGGCGTTGTTGAAGTCCACCACGAAGGATGTAACATCCCGCTCAACCAGGCGCTGGATGTATTCCCGGAGGTAGAGCCGGGGAAGACGCTGGGGGACCACCCCCCAGATGGTCTTGTTGTTAAAAGCCTCAATCGATTCGATGTAAGAATCATTAAGATTGACCAGGGTAGTCATCAACCGGTCCCCTTGTCCGACCAGCTCTCCGATGAGGTTGGACCATACCGGGGTGACCACGACGTCGGCATGAGCATGTTGCACTTGAGCCAATGCCCGGACCATCTCCTCGTTGGGTACGGCGGCATCGGTGTACTCGGGAACCAGGACGTTGATGCCCCCGTTCCGCCTCGATTTCAGATCGGTGTTGGCCCTCCGCTCCTCGATGGTGCTTCCAAGCATATTGGTCAGCTTCTTCTTCGAGTAACGGGTGAAGACCTCGTTGACCTCAGCGATGGGGGCACGATGGGAACACGCTTTGTATGGGGTCTCGATATTGACGTCGCTATAGCTCAGTCGCATTGTGCGCATTGCCAACTCCTCATCGACCGATCCCGGTCGGATTTCCACCTTCACCTCCTCACCTCTTTTGGACTGATATGCCAGTATGAGAGATGCCGTTATAAGAAATAAATGATACTATTTTCTAATAATTATCAACCCGACCCTGACAGTTAGCTAGGTCGGATTTTGGGGGAAATATTAATGTTTTAATTGCTGGACGTTGCAGTGTCCAACACTAATGAACCGATGAAACACCTTAAAATTATATCGAATCAAATGTCAAGGTCAGGTTATATATAATATTTATATTATAATATTCAATAGATTACCGAAATGCCGTTATTGGCCTAGAAAAAAAGTGGAACTGGATATGCCCTTCATTTCGGCTCCTCCGAGCCCGCCATTATTCACAATCCTTACTTCCGTGTTCTAAACATTCACCGGATCGATGCTAACCATCCTATGGAGCATTATCAAAGATCAGTATAGTGTCCCCTGATACTGCCCGGTGACCGGACATCCCATGCACTTCATGGACTTGAACGATGAGCAGTCTCGGCACTGCAGATTTATCCCGCAGGGCGGACGTTCGCGGTGCTCGAAGTTCATCACCGACGGGACGATGTAATCCCGCTCGGACGTGATCACGATGTTGAAGTCCACGTCGCTGACGGATGGATTGGAGCGAATATGCCCGTTGACTATCGATTCCAACGTGGCGATGCTCTCGCTGAAGAATAACAAGCACAGATTGTTCTTCCCGGAGATGGTGAAACCATTGGCGAAGTAGGGGCATCCCCGGAACATGCCAAGTATCTCGTCCGGTTTCGTTGAAGAAATATCCACCTTGGCCAGGTAAAGTCCCATCTTCAGCGGGTTGATCCCCAGCTGATTGGCCAGCGCTCCCGCCTCCTTGAGCTTGGCAATCCTGGCCGCCACCGACGGCTGCGACAGATTTACCTTCTTACCGACGGTCTCCTGGGAGACGTCGGGGTCCTCGGCGTACATGGATATGATGATCTTGTCCTTGGCATCGAAACGCATAGGAATTCTCCTTGCCTATTGTAGATAGGAATTATTCCTTATCTCCTTATTATTAATAGTAATCGTTTTAATATATTATAATCTAATTGTTAGAAACAAGGTGTGAATCATGTCGATGTACTGCAACCAGTGTCAACAGACCGCCAAGGGCGTCGCCTGCACGACCCGCGGCGTTTGCGGAAAGAACGAGGACATTCAGAGCCAGCAGGAGATGCTCATCTACGGCTTGAAGGGCATCGCCGCCTACGCCTACCATGCCCGCATCCTCGGAAAGAAGGACGAGCAGGTCGACGCCTTCATGCATGAGGCTCTGTTCAAAACGCTCACCAACGTGGACTTCTCCGCCAAGGACCACTGGGACCTTCTGCTGAAGGCAGGAATGATGAACTACCGGGCCATGGAGATGCTGCAGGAGGGCAACACCGAGCACTTCGGCGATCCGGCTCCGACCAGCGTTTTCACCGGCGTCAAGAAGGGACCGGGCATCCTGGTCACCGGGCACGACCTGTTGGACCTGGAAGCTCTGCTGAAGCAGACCGAGGGCACCGGCGTCAACGTCTATACCCACGGCGAGATGCTGCCGGCCCACGCCTACCCCAAGCTGAAGAAGTACAAGCACCTGGTCGGAAACTACGGCTCTGCCTGGCAGAAGCAGAAGACCGAGTTCGCGGAGTTCGGCGGACCCATACTCGCGACGACCAACTGCGTGCTCATCCCGCCGGAGAGCTATAAGGACCGCCTGTACACCACTGGAATTACAGCTCTAGATAACGTCCAGCATCTAGAGAGGAACGATTACTCCGCGATAATCGAGCACGCCAAGCGCATCGGTGACCTGGCTGAGAGGCAGGGCATCAACATCATGACCGGCTTCCACCACAAGGCCGTTCTCTCGCTCGCCCCGCAGATCATCGACGCGGTCAAGACCGGCAAGATAAAGCACTTCTTCCTGATCGGCGGCTGCGACGGCGCCACCCCCGGACGTGATTACTACACCCAGCTTGCCGAGAAAGTTCCAAAGGACTGCGTGATCCTGACGCTCGCCTGCGGCAAGTACCGCTTCAACGACCGCGAGTTCGGGACCATCGAGGGCACCGGCATTCCCAGACTATTGGACGTCGGGCAGTGCAACGATACCTATTCCGCACTGCAGATCGCCATGGCCTTATCGAAAGCCTTCGGCGTCGGAGTGAACGAACTGCCGCTGAGCATCGTGCTCTCCTGGTTCGAGCAGAAGGCCGTCGCGATCGTCTACACGCTCCTGGCGCTGGGCGTCAAGAACGTCCGCGTGGGACCGACCGCTCCCGCTTTCATAAGCCCTAACAACTGGAAGTTCATCGCGGAGAACTTCAACTGGATGCCCATCGGCAACGTCGATGAGGACCTCAAGGCCATGCTCGGGCACTGAACCGGGAATGGCAAAACCCTTTCCTAAATCCATTCTTTTTTATCCTCTTTGATCGGAGCCCCATCGGCTCAAAGGAAGTTAGGATGATGGCCTTCTGACCCTGAGCCGGTCCCAGGCCTCGGTCATGGCCTCCACCGGGTCCTTCTCGATCTCCTCCTTGACCCAGACCAGCATGTTCAGCATCTGGTCCGGGTCCGCCACGCTGACCACGATGTGCTCCTCTTTCATCACCTTGACCAGCCCGGCCAAGGATAGGCGCTTCAGATGATAGTTGAGCGTAGAAGGGGACAATTCGGTCAGCTCGCTGAGCTGCCCCAGGCTGACCGATCCCCGGTCCAGGATATGTATGAGTATCGTCCTGGAAGACCGGTTCCTCAGGTAGGATAAGGTCTTCTGTTTCTGAGAATGGAAATCGTTCGATATGAAATAACGGACGTGGTTGCCTTCCTTCTCCGTCCTGATCATCCCCGCGTCCATGAGCACCTTGAGATTGTAGGTGAGCATGCCCAGCCCCATCCCCAGCTCTCTCTCTATCTCCCTCAGGTAGGTTCCCGGCTTGGAACGGATGAACTCGAATATGGTCTTTCGGCTCTCCAGTTCCAAGGCCTTCTCCATCAAATATCAACCCTTGAGGACCACGAGATAATTGGCTCCGATTATTAGGATCAGCATCAGGACCACGATGTTGGCCAGGTCCCAGGTCGTATCGCCGGTAAGCTCTCCCAACAACGCCAGGGCCGTTAAGGCGGTGAAGCCCAGATAGGAGATGAACACCCAGATCATCTTCCTGCCGCCGGGCCGTAGGACGGCCAGCAGGCTGATCACCATCAGAATAGCGCTGAGGCCGATCAGAACTATCTTCAATGATATGTCAAGCGGTTCCATCGGTTCTTCATCCTCCTATGAATTTGATTGCCGGAGTATCATAATAAATTCGGGCCCGTTGTATAAGATAGTGATGTGCTAATTTTCGATATATGTACCAAAAGTAAGATGACCTCTTCGAAACGTACTATGTATTGGGGCAGGAGACTACGCGAAGGCGCACGCTCAGTTTGCTGGTGGTCCTTATATTTCTTCTATCGACGTTCAGCGTGCTTTCCGTCCCCGTCCATGCGGTTGCCCCGGACAAGGTCGACGGCAAGGTTGTTTACGAGACCGGTCACGGGCAGGGCGAGTTCATCTTCTATGACCTCAACGAATCATCGGGTGAGATATCCGATTTCGGACTGAACACCACCGAAGGGCAGAAGGTCCTGCTGGAGAACATCTCCATCGATGGTTTCCTCCCGGAGGAGATCGAGATCGTGGGCTCCCTGGTCAAGATGGAATGTGAGAACGGCAGCGTAGTGCTCCATGACAACCCGACCGGATTGATCCACCTGAAGATGAACGAGCACGTGCAGATCACCATCGTCCTGGCCGGCGATATGAGAGTGATCGAGGAGAGGGAGCTGGACGACGAAGACAATCTGACCTATCAGCTGCTGATCACCGATGGCCGGTCCGAAGGCATGATAGGTTCGGACCAGGAGTTCGAGGTAAGCGAGAACGGCACGAAGGTGGTAAGCGAGTCCAGTGAGCTCATGGTGAAGTTCCTTCCCCAGCTGACCGTCCACCAGAACTGGAGGGAACGTCTCATCATGGAAGCGATCCAGGAGGGCCAGGTGGCCACCGAGATCACCCTGAACATCGATGACGGGGAGTCCATCTATGATGTGCTGTCCTATCACGAGAAGCTCAAGGTAAAGGTCCAGGACCTGCAGCGCGACAGATTCCAGCTCTCGGTGGACGGAGATAACGAACTGGGCGAGATACTGCTCATCCGAACGGACCAGGACACCATCGACCTAGCCCATGACCTGAGGGTCAAGATCGACGGCGAGGAGTTGCGCCTGGTGGAAGAGCCGGTGGAGCTTCTCTTCGAGGACCCGGAGGTCGCCAGCTATGGGGTCTTCTCCGAAGGCGACATCCATCAGATGATCGTCTACCTTCCTGCCGGTACGCTGGGAACCTTGACGGTGGAGGGGAGCGACCCCCTATCCGAACCGCTCTCCCCTCTGGGCCTGGCGATGCTTATCGGGGCGATCGGGCTGGTGGCGTTGGCTGCCGTAGCAGTGTTCCGTAGGTTCTGAGCCGCGTCGGCGTCCCGAGCGTCCTAATGCGGCGATACCAGGTCTGACCTGCCGTGCTAACGGTCCGGTGGTCCCTGACGAAAACCGTTAATCATGGTTCTTCATACCTGGGCCGTGGACGTCCGACGACTGCTAGGCAACAGCGCCCTGATGATGACGCTGTCCCTGATCACAGCCCTGGCCCTGGGCGGCTTTCCGGACGGACTTCCGCTGACCAACGGCAACATCGCCATGCTGGCGCTGATGGTCATGATGTCCCTGTCGCTGACCAACCTGCGGTTGCGCGGCCTCCGGGTGCAGGACCACTCCCGCTTCATCGTCCGCGCCTTCCTGCTGTCCATGGTGGTGGCCTCAGGCGCCTCCATCCTGATGTCCTTCCTGTTCGAGGGGGACCTCCGCTCCGGGTGGATACTGATGGCCGCGCTGCCCTCGGCCATCTCCGTCATCCCCTTCACCTTCATCATGAAGGGCGATCTGGAGCCCACCGTGGTCTCCACGGCCGTGCTGTACATCTCCGCCCTAGCCTTCACGCCCCTGCTGACCTTCCTGTTCCTGGGGGAAGCGGTGGACGTCATGGTGTTGGTCACCTACGTAGCCATACTGCTGCTTCTGCCTCTGATCATATCCCGGCCGCTGCGCATGCTGGACATCGACCCCCGGGACCGCGGGGCGATGATAAACGTAGCGCTGTTCGTCCTGTTCGTGGCCATCGCCGGACCGAACCGGGACATCTTCTTCAACGACTGGAGGCTGCTGTCGATGCTGCTCGTCGCCGCTTTCGTAAGGATATTCGGCGTCGGGCTGCTCTGGGACCGCTACCTCCGGCATAAGAAGGTGGAGAGGTCCCGTCGTGTTCCGGAGGTGCTGTTCTCCTCGCACAAGAACACCGGCATGGCGGCCACCCTGGCCATAGCTCTCCTGGGACCGGCGGCGGCCGTCCCGGCCATCATATGCGCGGTGATGGACATCGCGTGGCTCATCTTCCTCTCCCATTGGCTGTTCAGGGACCGTCCCGAGTAAAGCAAAGGGTGAAGTGCCCGTAACCTTCTGTGGATATCATGCGCGCGAGCACCAGGGTCTTCCTGGAGACGGTGGCCAAGAAAAGGATGGAGGCGATCAGGGAGGGGTCCCCCGATCTAAACGTTGAGATGGCCATGGACGATTCCGGTCTAAGGTGTGCCATCCAGGTGACCAGGGACGGAGAGCTGGTCCGCCTGGAGTTCATCGAATCGACCGTCACCGCCGGCAAGCAGGCCCAGTTCGACGATTACATCGAGGTGGCCAGCAGCATAGGCTCCCTGGCCATCATCTTCCCGGAGTCCAAGTTCTCCCGGGACATGGCCTCCAACATCTACCAGAGCGTTTTAAAGGAGGCAAGGCAGCGAACCGACCGGGAGATAAGCTTCCTTGGTTTCGTGTACGACGAGAGGATGAACCTGAAGAAGGTGGAGTGAAATTCCTTAAAAAATCGGTATCACAGCAGCAGCGACTGCATGTCCTCTATCCTCTCGTTCGTATAGGCGCAGGAGTCCAGCACTCCCTGGTTGTAGAACTCGGGAGCTAACTTATCAATAACAAAGTCCAGGACCATGCCGGCCGCCAATTGCCCGATCTCCTCGTCCCGCTCCTTCTTGAAATAGGCGATGATGGCCTTCACCATGTCATCCCGTTTATCCTTCTCCAGCTTGATGCGCTCCTTCTCCCTCATGGTCGTCCCGGGTGGGATGGCGTTCGGGATTGATAAACCTCCCTGGAAGGCTCAGAACTTGCTAGCCGTCCAGGCAAAGAAGCGGTCCAGCAGGCTGTTGCGGGGCGCCTTCTCGTCCGTAATGCAGAGTACCGCGGCGAAGGCGGCCATCCAGAAGAACAGGGGGTAGATGATCATCCGTTCCGAGCCGGCCGCTCCCAGCCCGAAGTAGAGCTCGGCCTTGTAGAGGATCTCGGTTACGAAGCCGGTGATCCCCAGGAACAGCGAAACGTATCCGAACGGCCCCGGGAAGGTCCAGTAGCAGCACAAGGCCGCCACGGCTATGAGAACGAAGGAAAGGAACGCTCCGACGTCATGCGCCCATTCTATCGATATCGGGAAGGCGGCCATGATCATCATCCCTATTCCGCAGAGCACGAAGAGCAAGGGAATGAAGTTGAGCTTCTTGTCAGGCCAGAGGACCACCCCTATGGCTATGCCGAGAACGCCGAATATCACCAGCGAGGTGTTGAAGAGCAGAGCGGACGGTTGCTCCCATACGCCCAGGTCGGAGAGCAAGGTGTCCTTGAGGCTGTACCCCTCGTACAGGATCTGACTGATGTTGGCCAGGAAGGCGAACTGGATGATGGCCGTGAACAGAAAGATGCCAGCGAGCTCCCTGCGTCTCACGCGGTGGTGAAGGCCGGACGTGAATTAAACGTTTTTGCGGCCCGGCACAAAATATTTTAGTCACGCCCTTCATGGATTTCTCAGGGGGAAGGTTCGACGAAGACCCTTGTGGCGTACATCTCAGAGACGGGCAACACTAGGAAGGTGGCCCAGGCCATATACGACGAGATACCGGACGAGAAGGACATGATGCCCATCTGCGACGTCCCGGACTCCAGCGTCTACGACCTGATCTTCATGGGATTCCCGGTGCACCAGTTCGGGCCGGACAAGAAGGCGGTGCTGCGCATGACGCAGCACTGCGTCCCCGGCAGGAAGGTAGCGCTTTTCATAACTCACGCCGCTCCGGAGACGGAACCGGAACTGCAGGAGTGGCTGCAGAAGTTCAAGGACCTGGCCGGCAAGGCCGATCTCATCGGCTTCTTCGACTGCCAGGGGCAGATGTCCGGGCCGGTGAAGATGGTCCTGCGCCTGTCGCGGGACAAGAAGATGCGTGACTGGGCCAAGGCCGACAACAGCAAGGGCCAGCCGGACGAGGTGCGAATAAAGAAGGCCAAAGGGTTCGCCAAGGAGATGTTCCAAAAGGCGAGCGGGAAACGCTGATACTGTTCTCCAGTTCCAGCTTCTGTGTTCATTATATATACACAATCCAATGCCCTGGCGGGTGAGGGGTTGGGGGACCAGGACCTATCCAAGGAGAGCGGCGCCGAGCATACCATAACCGCCAGGGACGTGGTCGTCCGATTCGGCAGCATCGTGGCTTTGGACAACTTCTCCATTCAGGTTCCTAAGGGCATCGTCGGCCTGCTAGGTCCGAACGGGGCGGGTAAGAGCACCTTCATCAAGACCGTGCTGGGCCTGGTGAGCTTCGAGTCCGGCGAGGTGCGCATAAGCGGCATGGACCCCCGCACGGACGTCATGGCCATCCGGGACCGGGTGGGCTACATGCCGGAGCACGATTGCCTGGTGGACACCATGACCGGCCTGGAGCTGGTGACCTATTTCGGCCGCCTCAGCGGCATGACCAAGGAGGACTCCATTCCCCGCAGCCATGAGGTGCTCGATTTCGTCGGTCTCGGCGAGGAGCGCTACCGTCCTACGTCCACCTATTCCACGGGAATGAAGCAGAGGGTCAAGCTGGCCCAGGCCATCGTGCACGATCCGGAGATATTATTTTTGGATGAACCGACCAACGGAATGGACCCCTTGGGCCGGGAGGAGATGCTTGAGCTCATCTCGCGCATCGCCGCCTCCAATAAGTCCATACTCGTATCCTCGCACATCCTGCAGGACATGGAGAAGGTGTGCCAGCATGTCGTTATAATCAACAACGGTAGGGCTATAACGCAAGGGCCTATGTCCGCCCTGCTGGACCAGGGCCGGGACCGTAAGCGCATACAGGTGCGAGGCGATCACCAGGCGCTGCTGAGGTTCGCGGAGCAGCTCGGCAGGAGCTACCAGGTCATCTCCGTCTCCGAGGAGTTCGGGCAGATGACCATCGTCCTGGTCAATTCAGGACCGAGCGCTGCGCTGCTTGAACTGGCCAAGGCGCACGGCGTGCAGGTGCGTTCGTACGTCCCGGACAAGCTAACGCTGGAAGGGGCTTTCATCCGCTCGGTGAAGGAGGGAGCCTGATGGGTCTGGACCCCATAGGCTACAAGCCCTGGGACGGGCAGCGCACCGAGCACGGCAGGCGTTTCTTAGTGGTCGCGGAGAGCATCCTGCGCCACAAGCTCAGGGCCAAGTGGTTCCTGGCCATGCTGATCATCGGCACCTTCCTGGTGCACGTCATGCCCCTGTTCATCCTCTCCATGATGCCGCATAAGGAGCTGGAGGCGGAGGTGATGCGGGACCAGATGGGCGGCGGGCTGTACTTCATCTTCGAGGTGATACTGGTGGCGCTGGTATGCTCCGACCTCATCTCGGAGGACATGCGCTCCAACTCCTTCATCCTGTACGTGTCCAGGGCCATGGGGGTGAAGGGCTACCTTCTCGGCAAATGGACCGGGGCCATGGTCACCATCGGGCTGTTCACACTGCTGCCGCCTTTGGTTCTGGCCATCGCCGTCACCGCCACGCAGTCGGGCTCCGATTACCTGGGAAGCTTAGCGGTCATCGGCCAGACGCTCATCGCCGGCATATGGTCCGCGGCGTTGCTGATCCCGATCGGCCTGGCCGTATCTTCGCTGACCAGGAAGAGGACCTACGCCTCGGTGGGCACCTTCATGTTCTTCTTCGGCATGATGCTGGTGTCGGGCATATTCACCGGGCTCTCGCAGGACTGGAGCCTCTTGGACCCGTCCCAGGTGCTCTACCAGAGCCACACCGTGATCTACGGCCTGGAGCTGACCGATAGTGTCAACAAGGCCTTGCTGGGGGCGATGGCCTTCCTGCTGACCGTGCCGCCGATGGCCCTGGTGTACTATCGCATAATGCGCAAGGAGGCGGGCAAATGAGCAATGTCGTAGAGGCGCGGATGCTGTCCAAGTGGTACGGCCAGGTGATCGGCCTCAACAACTTCAGCATCGACGTTCCCAAAGGGATAACCGGAATAGTCGGCCCCAACGGAGCAGGCAAGAGCACCTTCTTCAAGCTGCTCACCGGGAACATCAGGACCAACGTGGGGCACCTGCGGGTGCTGGGCGAGGAGCCGTGGCAGAACCCTTCGCTGCTTGCCAAGATAGGTTTCTGCCCCGATTACGACTTCCTGCCCCCGGACCTGGACGGTCGGGAGTATCTTCGCTTCGTGGCCGGCCTGCACGGCATGGAGGGCTTGAAGACCGCGGAGAGGGTGGACGAGGTGCTGAAGATTGTCAACATGTCCAAGGACGCCGACCGGTCCATGGGTGGCTATTCCAAGGGAATGCGTCAGCGCATCAAGATCGCCGGCGCGCTTCTGCACGACCCGGAGCTGCTGCTTCTGGACGAGCCGCTGACCGGCACCGACCCTCTGATACGCAAGGAGATAATCGACCTGGTGAAGGACCTGAACAAGGTGCATGGGCATGACGTTATCGTCTCCTCGCACGTGCTGCACGAGATAGAGAGGATGACCCACCAGGTGGCGCTGATCTACAAGGGCCGCTCGGTCGCCAGCGGGGACCTCTCTGAGATTCGCCGTTTGATGAGCGACCATCCGCACAACATCGTGCTGGAGGGCCGCGGCCTGGTACCATTGGCGCAGACTCTCTTGACGAAACCTTATACCTCGTCCATCGAGCTGCGCCCGGACCGCCTGGGCATGTACGTCCGGGTGGACCGGCCGGAGGAGTTCTTCGACTCCCTGCCCGAGCTGGTCACGGAGACGGGTTGTGAGCTGGAGAGGGTGGAGAGCCTGGACGACGACCTGGAATCGGTGTTCCGGTATCTGGTGGGGTGATGAGGATGTCTCTGAACGTTATCGGTCTTCGCACGGTGGCGGCCTTCTCCGCCCGCAAGCTGCTGATGAACCGACGCTGGATGCTGGTGATGCTCCTGGGAGCGCTCATCGCATTGGTGATGGGCTATGCGGCTACCGCCGACGGAGCGAACATGGACTTCGCCAGTGATATGATGGGCATCCTGCTGCTGATGTTCCTGCTGCCGGTACTGTCCCTCATCTACGGGGCGTCGATGATAAGGAACGAGATGGATGACCGCAGCATCGTGCAGGTCATCACCGCGCCGCTGGACCGCCGGATCTCGTATCTCGGTTATTACATCGGGCTGGTGGTGGTGCTGTGCCTGCTGATCACCGTGGTGACGGCCATCGGCGGACTGGCCTTCCTGGCCTTCTCGCCCGAACGGGAGGGGGGCGCCCAGCTCATCGTCACATTCATCGCCCTGCAGTACCTGGGCGTGCTGGTATATTCTGCGCTCTTCCTGCTGCTGGGAACCCTGATGAGGCAGCCGATCTACCTGGGGTTGCTCTACGTCTTCATCTGGGAGGGCTTCATCGGTTCCGTCCCGGGCTCCATCGGCAACCTGACCATCCGCCATCAGCTGCAGGTGATCGCCTCCGAGATGACCGATTACGGATCGGTCGCCTTGACCAACGGTGATTGGACGATGTCCATGCTGGCCTTGGTAGCGTTGACCGTGGCCATGGTGGTGGCCGGGGCCTTCGTGCTCCGGAGGGAAGAGATCTCCTGAACCATTGACGGGCGTTCGGTCAACAATCTTTTTCACCGGTGAGATGGATTGTCGATGGCAAGGGGCATGGGGAATGGATAGCCGGACATCGCTTCTAAGGCCGGACGTTCTGGATTGGCTTCTGGAAGATGACAATCCGTCCGTGAGATATCTCGTCCTGCGCGACCTGCTCGGCCGGAGCGAGAACGACGAGGAGGTCCGGGAGACCAGGCGGCGGATAATGGACGTGGGCTTGGTCCCGAAGATATTGGCCAAGCAGGAGACGGGCGGTCACTGGGGAGCTCCGGAGCACTTCTATCAGAACTCCAAGTACAAGGGGACGGTGTGGAACCTGATCCTCCTGGCGGAGCTGTGCGCCGATCCCGCTGACGAACGGATACGGAACGCCTGCGAGTTCGTGATGAACTGGAGCCAGCACCGTCCGTCCGGCGGTTTCTCGCACCGGGGGTCGGAGGCCAACGGCGGGCACCGGACCGCCTTCAGCTGCCTGACCGGAAACATGCTCTTCGCCCTGGTACGATTGGGCTTCCAGGACGATGATAGGGTGGCCAGGGGCTTTGAGTGGATATCTAGGTATCAGAGGTTCGACCTGGGACCGTACGAAAACAAGGAATGGCCGTACCAGTACGACCTGTGCTGGAGGAAGCATACCTGCCGCTCCGGGGCGGTGAAGGTGCTGAAGGCCATTGCCGAGGTTCCGGAGGAGTATAGGACGCCAGGGATGAGAAGGAAGGTCGAGGAGGGTGCAGAGTTCCTGCTGGCACAGCGCATCCTCTACCGTCCGCCCGAACTGAAGGACATCTCCCGCAAGGATTGGCTGAGGTTCGGTTTCCCCCTCATGTGGAACACCGACCTGGTGGAGATAATCGGGATACTGGGTCGGTTGGGGGTCAGGGACGAACGCATGGACGAGGTGGTCGATATCGTCCGTTCCATGCAAGGCGATAACGGCCGCTGGAAGCAGGAGAACCATTTCCCTGGCAGGTTCGTCACCGCCATAGAGACGAACGGGAAGGACAGCAAATGGGTGACGCTCAACGCCCTGCGGGCGCTCCGGCCGCTCTCTTCCTGATATGAGCGCCAGGGCCGCCATGGTGGGCGTGACAACGTCATATTAACGATAACCGGCCACTTTGACTTTTATAAAAGAAGATCATTTGATGTTCGGTCGGAGAGCATGAACGAGACGCAGTTCCTGGCCTTTATACCTAACGCCATCTGCATAGCCATCAGCATATTCCTTGCCGTGCGGATCTTCAGGAAATCGTCCCTGGAGCACCGGAGCTGGCTGCTGGCCACGTTCGCCTTCATCTCCCTTCTGGCCCTGGTCCTGGGCACGGAGCGCTTCGTCGAGGACCGGTCGACCTTCGCCGCCCTGGTGGTGGTGGAGTACGCCACCTCGGTCGGCCTGCTGGTATCCGTCCTCTCCTTCGCCCTGTGCTACACCGGTCAGGGGAGGTACGTCAACCGTCGCTTCATCCTCACGATAGGGGCGGTCGGCGCGGGAATTGTGTCATTGAACGCCACGAACAGCCTGCACCATCTGTTCTACCGCTCCTTCGAGATCTTGGACACCGAGGGACTGCACATGCTTCAGCCTGAGTACGGACCGCTGTTCAACATCTGGCTCGTCTTCATCCTGGGTATATTGTTCTTCATCATGGGCCTGCTCCTGAAGGCCGCCGGAAGCATGATGGGCTCCAAGCGCACCGGTACCGTGCTAATAGTGATCGGGATCGCCTTCTACACCTCCATGGGCGTGATCAATGCAGTGATCGAGCGGGACCCGCGCATCGACCTGCTGACCATAGGACTGCTGGGCGCCGCCCTGATGGTATATGCGGCCAACCTCAAGAGCAACCTCATCGAGGAGCACGGCATGACCATGGAAGAGGCCCTGCGGGACATGGAGGACGGGGTCATCATCAAGGATTCCGATCACCAGATCGTTTACATGAACGACACCGCCCGCGAGCTGACCTCCGCCGACCGCTCACTAGACACGGACTCGATATCCTCCGACGGCAGCCGCGATGTCCACCTGACCACCAGGAACGGCGACCGCGAGTTCAACGTGAACCGCTCGACCGTGGACCGTAACGGAGTGCCCGTGGGTACGGTCACGGTGATGCGGGACGTCACCGAGCGGAGGTCCTTCGAGAAGCGATTGGAGCTGGCGAATCACCGCCTGGACACCATGGGGAGGGCCGTGCGTCACGACGTGATGAACGAGCTCACCGTCCTGAACGGCCATCTCGAGCTGCTCTCCGGGACCGAGCTGACCGAGAAGCAGAGGGAGAGGCTCGGGAAGGCCCTAAAAGCGGCTCGGAGGATCGATGACCTCATCGAGAAGACCAGGACGGACCACATCCTGGACCCGGTGAAGCCGAAATGGCAGGGGTTGGACCAGTCCGTGCGCGACGGCATCCGGAACGCTGAGCTGGAAGGGGTGAACCTGAGGGCCAGCCTCTGGAACTGCGAGATACTGGCCGATCCCATGCTGCCCACGGTGTTCGGCAACCTCATGGACAATTCCCTCCGCCACGGGGGCGGGGTGAAGGAGGTCAGCATCAGCGTGGAACACAGGAGGCAAAAGACCCTCATCATCTGGGAGGACGACGGGGTGGGCGTTCCCCAGGAGGACAAGGAACGCATCTTCGAGAACGGGGTGGGCAAGCACACCGGGATAGGCTTGTTCCTGGTCCGGGAGATCCTGAACATCACGGGCATGGACATCTACGAGGATGGCGTCCCTGGAAAAGGTGCCCGGTTCGTCATCACCGTTCCAGCGTCATCGATCCGCGAACCCGAGAAAAAGTAGAAAAAGGGGGGCGAGGCCCCGTTCACTGCTTGGTCATCTTCTTGGTCATGGCGAAGGCCACTGGGACCAGCATTAACGCCAAGGCCAGAGCGAAGGCCCAGGATATGTTGGCGATGATGCCGGTGACCCCGGGGAACGTAGCGAAGATGGCCCCGGTACCGATGATCAGGAAGATGGCGTACAGCACGAACTTAGCGTAGCCGGCAACTTCCTTGAAGTCCGGGTGCTCGTCGGCGACCGACTTCACCAAGGCGTCGGTGAGGAGTATTCCCACGCCTATGATCACGAAGCCCAGCACCAGGGTGTACACCAGGGCGCCGGTGAGCAGCATGATGTTCAGGGCCAGCAGCACCACGAAGGCGATGAGGCCGATGAACAGCAGGTTCTTCAGCATCTCGGCGATGTTCTGCTTCCCCTCGGCGAACATGGGCCGCACGATGCGGCCTATGAAGGAGGAGAGGAAATCAGCGAAGAAGGCTCCCACGATCAGCACCAGGATGCCGATGAACAGCTTGGGCAGGTAGTTCGCCAGGCGCGTTAGCATGTCCCCGAACACCCCGCTCATGTCCAGCACCTGGATGGACAGGATGATGAAGAAGATCATGACGAAGGCCATGACCAGCAAGCTGGCCAGATTGGAGGCGTACAATCCTGACGATAGGAACGCCCTCCCGGTGGCGGTCTGGTTGAAGAACCTCTCCAGACCGGCCTTTTGCACCACCTTCTTGATTATCTTTCCCGCCACCCAGGCCACCAGGTAGCCTATGATCAGAACGATGACCGCCGCCAGGATGGCAGGTACCGCCACCAGGAAGCTGTCCCACATGTTGCTCAATTCGTCCAACAGGTCGACCAAGTAAGATCACCTGTCATCCCTTTTGATTTATATTTTATAATTAACTTTGCATGGACCAGGGATCTGGATTATCAAAAAGGATAGAATATTATTTTTATTAATTTATCGTCGATTGTCGTGCTCACCTCCGGCGCATCAGCACCACCGACAAGGCGAGCATGGCCACGGCGAAGAGCAGCAGGACCGCCAGGTCCGGCCATATCTCCTGAAGGCCCCATCCACGAACCATGACCGAGCGGGCGCCGTCGACCGCGTAGGTCAACGGAAGAAGGTAGGATATCGGACGCAGCACCTCCGGAACGGATTCCAGGGGCCAGAAGACCCCGGACAGCAGTATGGAGGGGAACAGGATGATGGGGATGAACTGCACCGCCTGGAACTCCGTGCGGGCGTTGGCGGAGAGCAGGAACCCCAGCCCCTGCATCCCCACTCCCAGCAGGAACACGGTCAGCAATACCAGCGCTAACGAGCCCTCCACCTGAACGTCGAACAGAAGAAGGGCGGTGGCCAGCACCACCCCCGACTGCACCAGCCCGATGAGCCCGAAGGCAAGTGCGTAACCGCCCACCACCTCCCCTTCCGTGACGGGCGTGGAGAGCAGCCTGGCCAGGGTGCCGGTGGTCCGTTCGTGGATGAATGATATGATAGAGATCATGAAGGTCACCATCATCACCGCCAGCGATATCACCCCGGGAGCGAAGGTGTCCAGGAAGCCCCGTCCCTCCCCGTACACCATGTCCTGTTCCACGTTTACCGGCTGTATGACGTCCAGGTCCTGCGCCAGCACCTGCGAGATCGAGGAACGCACCGCGGCGATCACCGTCTGCACGATGTTGAAGTTGCTGCCGTCCAGGTACAAGGTCACCGTGGCCGCGTCGGCCTGGCTGGAATTCCCGGGGGAGAAGGACACCATGTCCGAGGTGAAGTTGGCCGGGAAGGCTATGCATCCCCAGGCCTTGCCCTCGGATACCTTCTCCCGGCCGTAGGCCAGGGGATCGGCGTACCCGTCGGAGGTTCGGATGACCTGCACCACCCTTAGCGAGCTGTCGTCCCTCAGGTGCGTGACGATGAGGTCCGAGAGGTCCACCGGTCCCACCCCCTCGTCCAGGTCGACCACGTACACCTCGACGTCCTTGACCTCCCCTCCGAAGGTATAGCCGAATATGGCGATCATGAAGATGGGCATCAACACCAGGAAGGCCACCGTGCGCCGGTCGTGCCTCAGCGAACGGAGCACCTTCCTGCTTATGGCCACAGTTCTCCGCAAATTCATTCCTGACACCTCCTGATGAACACCAGGAAGGCGTCCTCCAGGTTACCGCTCCCCGAATCCTTCAGCAGCTGGTCCGGCGTACCCTCCGCAATCAGCCGGCCCCGGTGCATCATGCCCACCAGGTCGCAGCGGGACGCCTCGTCCATGTAGTGCGTGGTCAGCACCACCGTCATGCCTTGCGCCTTCAGGGAATGGAAATGTTCCCAGAACCCCGCACGCAGCTCGGGGTCCACCCCCACCGTCGGCTCGTCCAGGAACATGAGCTCCGGACGATTGATCATGGCGCAGGCCAGGGAGGCCCGGTGCTGCATCCCCCCGCTCAGCTGCCCGACCAGGTCGTCCCTCCTCTCCCACAGGCCGACCACCTCCAGGACCTCCTTCTCCCTCCCTTCGAACGAAGAGGGCTCCAGCCCGTTCAGCTCGGCGAACAGCTGAACGTTCTCGTGGACGGTGAGGTCGGTGTAAAGCGCCAGTTCCTGGGGCATGTAGCTGACCCGGGCGTCCTTGCCTTTCACAGGCACCTTCCGTCCGAGCACCTCGGCCGTGCCGGAGGTCGCTCTCACCAGACCCATGAGCACCTTGATGGCCGTGGTTTTACCGGAACCGTTCGGTCCGATCAGCCCGTAGATGCAGCCAGACGGTATGTCCAGGCACAGCCCCCTCACCGCCACGATGTCCCCGTACTCCTTGCGCAGGTCCTCCGTGCGAACCACCATTGTCATGCTCTCCAACTCACCGCCTCCCCGCTCCGTTGACGAATATGTCCGCCCAGCCCCTCAGCAGCCTATCCTCGGCGTCCGGGTCCAGGTCGCCGCTGCCCAGCATATAGTTCTGAAGGAAATGCGACTGCACCGTTCCCATCCAGGACCGGGCGGCCACGTAAGGGTCCACCGCTCGCAGGCGGCCGTCCTCGATCATGATGGACATCTGCGCGGCGAGAAAGTCCACCGCCTGCTGGAAGACCTCGAAGCCCACCTCCTCCTTGAGCTCCGGATGTCTCCAAAGCTCTCCGACCAGGATCATGAAGATGTGCCGGTTCTCCTTGAGGATGCCCAGCACCAGCCGGGCGTTCTGCACCAGCACCTCCTCCGCGCTGCCCTCGATCCGGAAGTCCACCCCCGCTCTGATGCGGCGGATGGGAAGCATCTCCCTGGCCACCTGCCTGAACAGCGCCTCCTTGCTCCCGAAGGTGCGAAAGATGGTGACCTCATTGACCCCCGCCCTTTGCGCGATCGCCCTGGTGGTGGTCCCGTCGAACCCTCTCTCGGCGAACAGGGCGAAGGCGGCGGCCAATATCCTTTCCCTCGAACCTTTTCTAAGCGCCGGGGCCGGACCGTCGATCGCGTGCATCATAATAGCAAGTAATTACTTGCATACATATAGGTTCGCACGCCCCCAGCAGATTACGATCCTGAGCTATGATTCTACGATCGTCGATTTTATTGGCTCAAATTTAAAACACAATCTTTATAATGGGGGCGTCGTTGAGAACTTAAATGGACTTCGCCGAGTACATCCGCAAGTTCGATGCCCAGACCGCCAAGTACATTCCCGACCGGGCGGCTTGGACGCCATCGGATCAGGCCGTATACGGTCCATCTGACTATTTCCGTCTGGACCCCAAAAAGGCGAACGATCTCCGCTACAAGGCGGTCAGGTATCAGCTGGACCGGCATTACAAGAGCAACCGGACCTACCGTACCTATTGCGAAGAGCTGAAGTTCGATCCCGAATCGATCAGGTCCGCGGACGACCTGGACAAGGTCCCGGTGGTCTCCACGGACTTCTTCAAGACCTACCCCACGGGAAGGGACTTCGCCCTCTGGCTGGCCAACGTCTACACCGGGGAGCTCCCCAAGATCCACATCAAGAGCAAGGAACCCACCCACGACGAGGTCATCAGTTCGTTCAATGATGCCGGCATGGCCGTCTCCTACAGCAGCGGGACCTCCGGCAGGCACACCTTCATCCCCCGGGACATGAAGGCCTTCTTCTCCAATGAGTACGCCCTGTCCAAGGGCGCTCTCACCATGTTCTATCCCCGCTGGGGACCGGACATGCGCTCCTTCCTGATGATGCCCAACCCCTTCAAGACCAACCTGTTCGCGGGGAGGCTGGGCACGGTCATGTACGACATCATGAAGGATGTCGAGGTGGCCTTGGACCGCGAGGTCAACACCGAAACAGTCCGCCAGTCCATGGCCAAGGGCGACACCCTGGTCAGCAAGATCACCAAGTACGTGGTCAGCCGTTCCACCCAGAGGTCCATCGACCGCATCGTGCACTGGTTGGAGGAGAGGTCCAAGGACGGCTCCCGCATAGCACTGGTCGGCGTGCCGTTCATGCTGCATTACGTTCTCAACGAGCTCAAGGAGAAGGGCAAGTCCTTCGATTTCGGAGACCGGACCATGATCCTCACCGGCGGAGGCTGGAAGGCCCATGAGAACGAACGGATCCCCGAGGAAAGGTTCCGCAAGGACGTGGAGGAGCTCCTAGGCGTCCAACCGGAGCACTGCCTGGACATGTACGGCATGGTCGAGGGCAACGGCTGGATGCTGCACTGTCCGGAAGGCCATCACTTCCATATCCCGACCAACTACCTGCACCCCATGGTGCTGGACGACGAGGGCAACAACCTCGGCTACGGAAAATACGGCCGGTTCGCCTTTTTGGACGGTTCGATGAACGCCTACCCCGGCTTCATAGTCACCAACGACAAGGTCAAGATGCTTGAACATTGCCCGTACTGCGACCGGCCCGGCCCGGTTCTGGAATCCGGCATCACCCGCATCCCAGGCAAGGAGATGCGGGGCTGCGGCGAAGAGATGCGCAAGATGATGGCCGCCGATGTCGGAGGGGATTGATCTGCGCTCCCTGGGCTATATGAAGAGGCACGAGTTCCTGCCCAACACCCCTTTCATCAAACTTCTCACCAAGGGGGTCGTGTCGGTCCTAAAGACCAGCGCCTTCCACCTGGGCGAGGTCAAGAAGATGAGGGTGCTGCCGCCCGACGAGGCGAGGTACCAGCGCCCCCAGCGTCCTTATGATATACCAGAGTACCAGGAGGGCATGCGCTGCGCCTCCCGGGACGAGAAGTATCTCTCCGCCACCCGTTTCTGCGACCCCTGCGACCCCCGCATCGTGGCCATGGCCCACAAGCTCGGCGCGTTCCAGGTGTCCGATCTGGAGTTCGCCAAGCGCGCTCATGACCTGGCCAAGAACCAGATGATCGTGGAGTACGTGCCCTTCGACAGCGCGGGCGACACCCTGGAAAGGGGAACGGGCACCTGCTTCCACCTGGCCAACACCATGGTGGCCCTGTGCCGGGCGGCCGGGATAAAGGCCAGGTACAAGGTCTTCGCCATGAACATGATCGCCGTCTGGTACGAAAAGATGCTGGGCGCGGACAGCTTCATGCAGAAGTGGTACGACTCCCTCGGCTACTTCCTCATCGAGGCCGAGGTCCAGGTCTATATCGACGGCAAATGGATGGACGCGGTGGTCGGTCCGGACGACGGATGGCAGGCGACCATGGGCGATCCCCTGAGCAAGCTCGGCGAGACATCCCTGGAGAACTGGTTCGAGGCCATTCCCGGCACGGTCATGCTGCGCGAGTCCATTCCCTTCGGGCTTCCCTTCCTGGGGAAGCTGATGATCACCCTGGCCCCCGGTTCCGTCGAAAGGGTCAGCTGCAACGTGCTCAAGATGTCCCGGGACGGGGACAAGCTCATCCAGGATATGGGCGGGAAGGAAGCCTATGACTCGATCACCAGGGCCAAGCACGTCAAGAAGCCCATGGTCACCATCGAGAACCGCTCGCAGATAGTGTTCGACTGAATGCTTCGTCCTGGTCCGTTGTCGCTCGGCAAGTTATATTAGGTCTTTACACAGAAGAGATACCGGAGGCAGCCCGTATGAGAAAGGTCAGATGCAGTACCTGCGGCAAGACCTTCAGCGCTCCCACCAGGGAGGAGGCCGAGGCCATGCTGAAGCGCCACCGTGTGCAGGACGTCATGGGCGAAGCCACCCTGCAACGCAGCCGGTACGGTTCCGACGCGTGATGCCAGGGTGCGCTAAAGAACGACACCTCCAGGGGCACCCCTAGACCGGGCGGTAGGTTTTATTTCACGCGACATCATGCCCCCTCCGTACATGGGGCTGCTCGATCGATTGAGGGGGAAGGAGACCGCGCGTCCGGAGGAGGAGCTTAGGCGGCTGGTCCTCCAGGTCATGGAAGTGCTGCGGGAGACCGAGGAGATCATGGACGACCTCCCGCCCGAGCTGCGCCAAGGTGCCAGACGCTCCTTCGACGAGAACGTCGGGGAGTCCATAGGCGACTGCCGCAGGCGCCTGGAGAAGATGGACCGTAAGCTGCTGGCCGGCGATCTGAAGGATATCCCGAGGCCGGAGCTGTCCGGGCTCCGAGAGCGCATGTCCCGCCTGGACGATCATCTCATCCGCTCCTATCTGGAAGCGATGAAACTTACCGGGGACCGCCGCGGCAAGAAGGTGATACGCTCCTCGGCCAGACGTCGCGCCGACCAGGTGGAGGAGCTGCTCAAGGCTTTGGAAAGGCTGACCCGATGATCATTATCCGCCGGAGCTTTCGCGAACGCAACGTGGCGTCGCAAGTATCATAAGGGCGGCATCCTTCCTTTCGCAGGATACCATGCGCTTCATCTACTTCGTCGGCACCGCCGGGAGCGGGAAGAGCTCCCTCATCTACGCGTTCCAGGAATGGCTCACCCTGCAGGGTCTGGATTCGGTCATCATCAACCTGGACCCGGGGGTGGAGCACATGCCCTACCAGCCGGACATCGACATACGCGATTGGGTGCGGGTGGACGATGTCATGGAGGAGTACGGCCTGGGACCGAACGGAGCGCAGATCGTGGCCGCGGACATGATGGCGGTGAACGCCAAGGACCTTGCCGAATCGGTGGAGAAGTTCCGCACCAACTATGTGCTGGTCGACACCCCCGGGCAGATCGAGCTTTTCGCCTTCCGGCAGAGCAGCCAGGTGATAATGGAGGAGCTGGGCAAGGAGGACTCCTGCCTGGTGTTCCTGGCCGACCCTAACCTGTGCAAGACGCCCTCCGGCTTCGTCTCCTCGATAATGCTGGCGGCCACGGTGCACTTCCGCTTCAACGTGCCGTTCTTTACGGTACTTTCAAAGAGCGACCTGCTGAAGGAGGAGGACCTGGAGGCCATCACCGGCTGGTCCGATTCCCCGGACGCCCTGTACGACGCATTAACTGGCAAGATCGACTCCCGAGCGGTGCTGAGCATAGAGCTGTTCAAGGCGTTGGAATCGATCGGAGCTTATCGCCGGGTCATTCCCGCCTCCGCTACCGAGCCGTCCGGTCTGGAGGACATCTACGACATGGTGCAGGAGTCCTTCGAAGGCGGAGAGGACCTCTCGGACGATTGATTTAAGTCGGCCGAGGTCTGTCTAATTCGCATGAAGACCTGGGTTGCCACCTGCCCGGAGTGCGGTTCGGCCGATATCATCTACGAGGCAGGCATGATGCTGGGTCAGAAGTACCGCTGCCTCAGCTGCGGCTATATCGGCTCCTTCATTTTGGAAAAGGAAATAGAGGTGGAGGAAAATGGTTTCTCAGGCGAACATGACGCCTGACTCGGTGCACTTGGACGTCTCGTTCTCCAGCACCTTGCATATGGCCCTCTCGAAATCGGCCATGCTCACCACGTCGCGGTTGTCGCGGATGGCGAACATGCCCGCCTCGGTGCAGATGGACTTGATGTCCGCGCCGGTGGCCAGCTCGGTCTTGGTGGCCAGGGACTCCAGGTTCAGGTCGTCCTCCACGCTCATCTTGCCGGTGTGGATGCGGAATATCTCCAGCCTGGCCTCGTAGTTCGGGATGGGCACCTCGATTATGCGGTCGAAGCGGCCCGGCCGCAGCAGCGCATCGTCCAGTATGTCCGGGCGGTTGGTGGCGCCGATGATCTTGATGTTGTCCAGCGGGTTGAAGCCGTCCAGTTCGGCCAGCAGCTGCATTAGGGTGCGCTGAACCTCGCGGTCTCCGGACGTGGCCACGTCCAAGCGCTTAGCGCCAACGGAATCCAGCTCGTCGATGAAGATGATGCTGGGGGCCTTCTCCCGGGCCAGCTCGAACAGCTCGCGGACCAGGCGCGCCCCCTCGCCGATGTACTTCTGCACGAGTTCGGAACCGACGAAGCGGATGAAGGTGGCGTTGGTGTGATTGGCCACCGCCTTGGCGATAAGCGTCTTCCCGGTTCCAGGCGGACCGACCAGCAGCACGCCCTTGGGCGGCTCTATGCCCACCCGCTTGTACAGTTCAGGACGGAGCAGGGGGTCCTCCACCGCCTCGCGCACCTCCAGTATCTGATCGTCCAGTCCGCCGATCATGTCGTAGGTGATGGTCGGCTTCTCGATGATCTCGGCCCCGGTGACGATGGGGTCGAGCGATTGCGGAAGGACGGACATCACGGCCAGGGTCTGCTTGTTGAGGGCGACCCTGGCCCCGACGATGAGGTCCTCCGACGGCACGTACTCGGAAGTGGTGACTATGAAGTCCGGGCCGGTGCTGCTCTTAACGATCACCCGGCCGTCGATAAGGATGTCCTTGATGCTGCCAATGATGAGGGGAGGTGATTTCAAACGCTCCAGCTCGGAGCGCATCCTCTTGATCTCCTTCTGCAGACGGAAGAGCTCGCTCTCCACGTACCTCTTCTCACCCTCCACCCTCCGGACCTCCTCGAGCAGCTCGCTGTTCTGGCGTTCCAGAAGTTCCAGCTTCTCGACGATCTCGTTGGATATGGATTGGTCAAGCTCTTCATCCAACAAATGTGGCACCTTCGAGCATTGATTAAACCGCCCTCTATTTGAGCATTTGCCATACCCTATCAACGTATGATTTTTTTCCACCTGGACGGACGGCTGGGAGGGCCATAATCACTTGATATCGATTATCTTCGGCGGGCAGTATCCCGGCTCGCAGATGTCCTTCTTGTCCAGCTGGGCGGGGTACAGCACCTTGGCGAACACCACCATGGCCAGCAATGCTCCGATGACCTCCATGGCCATGAAGATCAGTCCGCTGGTGGGGGCGATCCCGCAAATGGCGTAGGTCATCATCCGAGCGAAGGTCACCGCCGGATTGGCGAACATGGTGCTGACCGTGGAGACCAGCATGCCTCCGACCAAGAAGGCCACGGCCATGCCGGTGGCTTGACTCTTCCCCCGGACGCATCCATAGATGACCCCCACCAGGATGAAGGTGCCCACGATCTCGGCGAAGAACTGACTGGCGGTCATGTCGTTGCTCGAGATGGAGATCAGGACCGGGTTGGTGTCCCAGAACATCAGGTGCACGGTGATCAGTCCAAGGAAGGCCCCGGCGAACTGGGCGGCGATGTAGTAGGGAGCGTCGCCCTTGCGCATCTCCCCGGTCTGGGACAGGGCGAGGGTGACCGCTGGATTGAAGTGCGCCCCGGAGATGGGGGCGAACGCTTCGATGAGAGCGAAGAGCACGAAGGCCACCGCCACGGCGTTCACGAATACGGTCACACCCATGTCCACCCCGATGGTCATGGGCAGTATTGTGCTGGCTATGGCCACGATCACCAGGAACATGGTCCCGATCAGCTCCGCGGTGAGCTTCTGCTTCAAGGTCTTCAAGCTTTCACCTTTCTACCTTGATGAAATTGCATTGTATATATTTGATTTCATTATCAATTAATAAAGTATAAAATGGGGGATACCCATGACCGGGACGCAAGGTGATATCATCCCTGAAAAGGTCCGCATGGTGATAATCGGAGGGTTCCTGGGTGCCGGAAAGACCACGCTGATAACCAACCTGGCCAAGCAGCTGAGGTCCTCGAACGTGAACGTCGGGTTGATAATGAACGACCAGGCGGACGCATTGGTGGACACTCAGTACTCCCGCGCCCTGGGTCTCGACTCCTGCGAGGTCTCCGGGGGATGCTTCTGCTGCCGCTTCCCTGACTTCATGAAGAACGCGGAGAAGCTGATAGACACATCCAAACCTCAGATGGTCATCGCCGAGCCGGTGGGCAGCTGCACCGATCTCCTGGCTACGGTGGTCAATCCCCTCAAGACGATCTACAGCGAACGCTTCGAGGTCGCTCCCCTCATCATATTGGTGGACGCCGCACGAGCCTTGACGGAAGGGTTCGACAAGAACCAGCTGAACGGGTATCTCAGACACCACCAGGTCTGCGAGGCCGAGGTGCTCGTGCTATCCAAGTCCGACCTGGTGACCCTGGAACAGCTGGAGCGGGTTCGCTCCGCGGTCATGGAGGTCAATCCCAAAGTGAGGACCATCGTCTACTCATCCCTCAGCGAGGAAGGTATGCCGGAGATAATGGGCGTCATCACTGGCAAGCAGATCAGCGACCGCCGGCCCACGGACATCGATTACTCTCTTTACGCCCAGGCGGAGGCGGAACTGGGATGGTACAACTCGACGGTCGCCATCGACCTGCCCGCACGCACCGACGCCTTCGACCTAGGAAGGCGATTCCTAAGCTCCCTTTCCGAACTGTATCCGAACGGAGATGTGGCGCACGCCAAGGTCATGCTCACCACCTCAGGCACCGCTATGAAGATGTCCTGCGTACAGGGGCGTTTGACGGTCGACCTGGCCAAGGGTTCGCGCTTCGCCGATGGCAAGGGGCGGTTCACGGTGAACGCCCGGGTGGTGTCCTCCCCGGAGGACCTCCGCAATAACGTGCGGTCCGCGTTGGCCAAGACCCTGCCGGGAGAGCTGGATTTCGAGACCGAGGAATGCTTCTCCCCGTCCCCTCCCAAGCCGTTCCACAGGATGAAGGATTGAGCCTCGGCTCATGTATAAATTCCACTTCCTGTATTAACACGAACGATAGAGATGATATGCGAAATGTGCGGTAAGGAGATGGCGAGCCTGCTGCCGGTGAGGATCGAGGGCACCATCCTCAACGTGTGCCGGGACTGCGCCAAGTTCGGCGACAACGTCAAGGCGGGTGGCAAACCTGGGACCACGGCCGAGCCGTCGGTCATCCAGGCCAGGCTGCAGAACCGCGAGCGCCGCATGAAGACCCGGGACGTGTACGAGGGCGGAGAGGAATCCTTCGAGCTGGCCGAGGACTTCCCCAAGCGGATCAAGGACGCCCGGGAGAAGATGGGCTGGAAGCAGGAGGAGCTGGCGGCCAAGATGAACGAGAGGGTCAGCATCATCCACAAGCTGGAAGCGGGGACGATGCACCCGGACGATGTTCTCATACGCAAGGTGGAGAAGACCCTGGAGATCAAGATCAAGGAGAAGGTCACCATCGCCGCGGTGGAGAAGACCTCCGGCAAGAAGGGAATGACCCTAGAGGATTTCATCAAGAAGAAGTGAGCTTCCGCACCTCCAGAGAAAACCGCTTCCCCTTTCTCACCTTTGTTAAAAGGTTCCCCGCGCTGTCGGGGATATTTTCTTTCTTCCTACATCTTCATTTCTGCCTCCGTCCGACCCGCTTTTCCCCGGCACCCTTCGATCGCGACGATCTGACATTCAC
>Ga0302243_1000122_pt1 | contig 91765 bp, 97 predicted proteins | sample AAG_UR_Met_MG_FD_193514 | JGI IMG/M metagenome (GOLD analysis project Ga0302243, IMG submission 193514) | Enriched activated sludge microbial communities from anaerobic digester in WTTP, New Holstein, Wisconsin, United States - AAG_UR_Met | ecosystem: Engineered > Bioreactor > Anaerobic >... | reverse complement strand
TGCCCGGCGATAATATAACGATGGATATAGAGCTTATAATGCCTGTAGCAATGGAACCGCAATTGAGATTCGCGATAAGAGAAGGCGGAAGAACTGTAGGTTCAGGCGTTGTAACTGAAATAAAAGAATAATTATACAGGAATAAACTATGTCAAATGAAAAAGTAACAGCAAGTCAGCCGCAAACGCAGAGATTAAGAATAAAACTTCGTTCCTACGATTGCAAAATGTTGGATGATTCTCTTAAGAAAATTGTAGAAACAGCAAGAAGAACAGGCGCTACCATAACAGGCCCGATACTTCTTCCTACAAATATTAAGAAATACACGGTTAACAGATCAGTTCATTCTGATAAGAAATCGAGAGAACAGTTTGAAATGAGAGTTCACAAGAGACTGGTTGATATTTGTGAACCGTCAGGATCCACAGTTGAAGAATTAATGAAATTAGATCTTCCTGCCGGCGTAGATATAGAAATAAAGATGTAATAAAAAATTGTATTAGAGAGAAATTATGTTAAAATCAATAATAGGTTCAAAAGTTGGAATGACACAGGTTTTTGATGAAAAAGGCAAGCTTGTTCCGGTTACAGTAATAGAAGCCGGTCCGTGCGTTGTCACAGCCGTCAAAACAGTTGAAAATAACGGCTACAATGCCGTTCAGCTCGGGTTTGCAAATGTTGAAGAAAAGAAACTCAACAAAGCCCAGGCCGGACTTTTTAAGAAGAATAATATAGCTCCTAAAAAAGTCTTGAAAGAAATCAGACTCAGCGACGTTTCAGGTTTGACTGTCGGTCAGGAAATAAAAGCCGATATTTTCAAAGCCGGAGATTACGTTGATGTTACCGGCGTTTCAAAAGGTAAAGGATTTGCCGGCGTTATTAAAAGACACAATTTCGGACAGCAGCCTGTAACAAGAGGTGCATCCGACAGAACAAGAGCAAGAGGATCGTCAGGTTCTCAGGGCCCTCAGAGAGTTTTGAAAGGCATGAGAATGTCGGGACGTCTCGGACAGGATACGGTTACAATTCAGAAACTTCTGGTCGTAAGCGTTGATGCCGAAAAAAATGTTCTTCTTTTAAGAGGAGCGGTTCCTTCGGTAAAAAAAGCAACTCTTGTAATAAATAACACAGTAAAGAAAATTCCTGCTGTCGTTGTTAAGAAAGAAGAAAAGAAAGCTAAAAAATAAAATTTGTAAATAGGACGAGAAGATAATGGATACAAAAGTTTATACGGTAGAAGGAAAAGAAAAAGGAAAATTTGAGCTTCCCGCGTTTTTTAACACGGAAGTTTCAACGGCTTTGCTTCATGAAATAACAACAGGTTATATGGCTAACAAGAGAGCCGGAACTCATGCAACAAAAACAAGAGGAGAAGTTTCTTTCTCGGGCGCTAAGCCTTGGAAACAAAAAGGCACCGGCAACGCAAGAGCCGGCCAGAAAAATTCGCCTCTGTGGAGAAAGGGCGGCGTTATATTCGGACCTCAGCCGAGAGATTATTTTCAGAAAATGTCAAAACAGAAAAGACGTTTGGCGCTTAATATGGCGTTTTCAAATTTGGTAAGCAAAGACAATCTTATTTTGATTGATCTTATCAAAATTGAACAGCCTAAGACGAAGAAAATCGTTGAATTTTTGAAAAATCTTAAAGTTGACGGGCAGAAAGTAATAATTGCTCTTTCAAAAAATGACGAGGTTGTCAAAATAGCGTCGAAAAATATTAAGAATTTAGTTGTTGACAATATTGCAAACCTTAATGCCTATCACGTTATGTGGGCTGACAAAATTGTCACAACCCCTGAAGCTATAGACAGCATTAAAACTAAGCAGACTCTTTAAAAACAGCAGGCAGTACTAAAAGACACGGATAAATAGGAAAAGAAAATGGAAATTAGAAACATTATTAAGAAGCCTCTCATTACTGAAAAGTCTTCGGTTGCGAAAGAAAAAGAAGGAAAGTACACGTTTGTTGTCGATAAAGATGCCAACAAATACCAGATTAAACAGGCAGTAGAAACAATGTTTAATGTAAAAGTAAAAAGTGTGCATACCGCGATTTTCGCAGGTAAAGCAAAAAGAATGGGAAGAAGTGAAGGTTATAAAAGTGACTGGAAGAAAGCTATAATAAAGCTTCAAAAAGGTCAGGAAATATCAATAGTCGACGAAGCATAAGTGTTTCGTAAGAAGTAAATATGGGTTTAAGGATTTTTTTTAATTCCTACCCGATAAATAGGAAAATTTAGTATGCCAATTAAAACATTTAAGCCGTATACACCGGTAAGAAGATTTATCACGATGGAAGATTTTTCGGAAATAACCACAAATAAACCCGAGAAATCGTTGACGATGCCTGCAAAGAAAACCGGCGGCAGAAACAATACCGGTCAGGTTATGGTCCGTTTCAGAGGCGGCGAACACAAAAGATTTTACAGAATCATTGATTTTAAAAGAAATAAAATCGGAGTGCCCGCAAAAGTAGTTTCAATAGAATACGATCCTAACAGAACAAGCAGAATAGCATTGCTTGAATATAAAGACGGAGAAAAAAGATACATTATACAACCTAAGGGTTTGAAAGTAGGAGACGAACTTATGTCCGGTCCGGATGCCGAAATAAGAGACGGTAACGCTCTTCCTCTTTCCAATATTCCTGTAGGTACGTTTATACATAACCTTGAGTTAGTTCCCGGAAAAGGCGGACAGTTAATAAGGTCGGCAGGTTCAGCTGCGCAGTTACTCGCGAAAGAAGATGAATATGCCCACGTAAGAATGCCTTCCGGAGAAATAAGATTAGTCCTGGTTAAGTGTTACGCAACAGTGGGTCAGGTGGGAAACATTGAACATGAAAATATGACAATTGGTTCTGCAGGAAGAAGCCGCCACTTCGGTAAGAAACCTCATGTGCGCGGTACTGCCATGAACGCTACAGACCATCCTCACGGTGGTGGAAGAGGCAAGTCTAAAGGTGCAAACCAGCCTCGCAGCCCATGGAATCAGCCGGCAAAGGGTTTCAAAACAAGGCCCAAGAAGGTTTGGGACTGGATGATAGTAAGTCACAGGAATAAAGCTAAGGCATAGGAGAAATAAATGAGCAGGTCAGTAAAAAAAGGTCCTTATGTAGATGCCAAACTTTTAAAGAAAATGGAAGCGTTGAATCAATCGGGCGAAAAGAAAATAATAAAAACGTGGGCAAGAAATTCAACGATTACTCCTGATTTTGTAGGACACACGTTGGCAGTGCATAACGGAAAAAAATGGTTACCGATTTATATATCGGAACAGATGGTCGGGCATAAGCTCGGTGAATTCGCGCCTACCAGAGTATTTAAAGGCCACGGCGGAATGACAAAGCAGGAAACATCGTTAACATAAAAAGCAAAGGACAAAAAAGATGCAAGCAAAAGCAATAGCAAAATTTGTAAGATATGCTCCAAGAAAAGTCAATCAGGTTTTGACCGTAATAAGAAACCAAAATGTTGAAAAAGCATTCGAGATTCTTTCTTTTCTGCCTAAAAATTCAACGGAACTCGTTGAAAAGGTTTTAAAGAGCGCGGTTGCAAACGCCGGCAAACTTAAAGATTTTTCGGGACTTAAAATTAAGGAATGCTGGGTAGGCCAGGGTCCTACTTTGAAAAGAATGAGACCGGGTCCTATGGGCAGAGGAATGCCGTATAAAAGAAAAACTTCACATCTTACGGTAATCGTAACCGATGAGGGAGTCGTCGCAAAGAAAAGCAAGAAAAAAACTGCGGTAAAAAAACCGTCAGCGGCGGCGGAAGTTAAGGCTGTTAAAGAAACAAAAGAAAATAAAAATAAGGTAAAAGGGTAAGGTTCATGGGTCATAAAATTCATCCTAAAAGTGTTCGTCTAGGTTATATTAAGGATTGGGATTCAAAGTGGTTCAACCTGAAAGAAATGCCTGACTTTGTAGAAGAAGATTTCAGAATAAGAAGATACTTGAAAGATAAACTTAAAAGCGCTTCTGTTTCAAAAATCGGAATTGAAAGAGCCGGCAAATATATCAGAGTAAATATCTACACGTCAAGGCCGGGGATAGTAATCGGCAAGGGCGGACAGGGTATGGAATCGCTCAGAATGGAAGTTGAGCAGATGACGCAGAGAAAAGCGTTTGTAAACGTTATGGAAATAAAAAAACCTGAAGCGGACGCGCAGCTTTGCGCCGATAATATAGCATACCAGCTTGAAAGACAGATCGCTTTCAGAAGAGCAATGAAAAAAGTTATGGAAAAAGCGATGCTTGCCGGCGCGAAAGGAATAAAAGTTATGTGCGCAGGAAGACTCGGCGGCGCCGAAATTGCAAGAACGGAATGGCTTAAAGAAGGCAGAATTCCGTTGCAGACTTTCAGAGCCGAAATAGAGTACGGTTTTTCAGAAGCTAATACAACAATGGGAAAAATCGGAGTAAAAGTTTGGATATTCAAAAAAGAGCATTTCCAGAAAACCGCAAAGGAACTTTTGGAAGAAGCTAAGCTTATTGAAAATCCGGCTGAAGCAACAGCAAACGTTCAGGAAGAAAAGTAGTTTATTTAAAAGTTAAGGAAGGACAAACATATGTTGATGCCAAAAAGAGTAAAATACAGAAAGACTCACAGGGGAAGAATGAAAGGTTACGCCAAGGGCGGAACCGAATTGTCTTTCGGGACTTATGGTCTTCAGGCTTTGGAACCTGTCTGGCTGAACAGCAATCAGATAGAAGCTGCCCGTATAGCTTTGACAAAGTTCATAAAGAAAGGCGGGAAAATCTGGATAAGAGTATTTCCGGATAAGTCTGTAACGAAGAAACCTGCCGAAACCAGAATGGGTAAAGGAAAAGGAGATCCGGCGTTTTGGGTCGCCGTAGTAAAGCCCGGAAGAATAATGTTTGAAATGGAAGGTATTTCGGAAACGGACGCAAGAAGAGCTTTGAGACTCGCATCCGATAAATTGCCTATACATTGCAAAATCTTAGTAAGACAAGAAATATAATAACGGAAAAAGAGATATGAAACAAAAAAATTGGCAGGAAATCAAAAGTATGTCGGATAAAGAATTGGCGGCTAAGCTTACTGAACTTGAAGAAAAGTATTATAAAATTAAATTCAGAAATGCGACGTCACCGGTTAAAAATCCTCTTGAAATAAGAGAATTAAGAAAAACAATAGCAAGAATAAAAACACTTCTTGCTCAACAGAAAAAAGGGAAATAATCCCGTAGGAAGGAAGAAAAATGGCTGAACGTGCAAAAAGAAAAATAATGCAGGGAACGGTAATCGCAGACAAATCTCCCAAAACGAGAGTTGTCTCGGTTGAAAGAACTATAGCTCATTCAAAATACGGAAGAGTTACCCGTATGAAATCAAAATTCTCGGTTCACGACGAGAAAAATGAATCCAAAACGGGTGATTTGGTATCTATAATGGAATCAAGACCTCTTTCAAAAACGAAAAGATGGATTTTGATGTCAATAGTAAACAAAGCGTAAGGAAACCAATATGATTCAAGAAAGATCAATTTTAAATGTTGCAGACAATTCAGGCGCAAAAAAAGTACGTTGTTTCAGAGTCCTTAAAGGGATGAAGAGAAGATATGCAGGCTTGGGCGATGTTATAATTGCCTCAGTGCAAGATGCAATTCCTCATGGTAACGTAAAAAAAGGAGAAGTTGTCAGAGTTGTTATCGTAAGAACGGCAAAAGAGTACCGCAGAGAAGACGGAACATATATAAGGTTCAGCGATAACGCGGCTGTTATCATAAACGAAGAGGGTGAACCTAAAGGAACCCGTATTTTCGGTCCTGTCGCAAGAGAATTAAGAGAAGCAAATTTTCTTAAAATAATTTCTTTGGCGCCGGAAGTAATATAATTAATAGTAATAGGATAGAAATATGCTTAACATTAAGAAGAAAGACAAAGTAGTAGTTTTAGCAGGCAAAGACAAAGGCAAACAGGGCGAAGTCTTGAAAATGTTTTTTGAAGAGGAAAAAGTTGTTGTTTCCAAAGTCGCTTTTGTGAAAAGACATACAAAGCCTACTCAAAGAGATCCGGGCGGAATAAAAGAAAAAGAATCGCCCATATCAATTTCAAACGTTATGCTTGTATGCCCCAAATGCAACAAGCCGAACAGACCTAAATTTGATAAGCTTTCAGACGGTAAAAAAGTAAGAGTATGCAGAAAATGCGGTGAAATAATAGTTTAACAAGGGAAAAGAAATATGAATCAAGTTCCTAGAATGAAAGAAGTATTTTTGAAAAACGTAGTGCCGGCTTTGGAAAAAGAATTCGGTTTTAAAAATATAAACCAGGTTCCCAAGCTGACGAAGATTGTTATCAATATCGGACTTTCCGAAGCTAAAGACAACGTGAAAGTCGTTGAAACGGCAAGCGACGAACTTGCGGCGATAACGGGTCAAAAACCTGTTGTCTGCAAAGCAAAACAGTCTGTTTCAAACTTTAAGATAAGAGAAGGCATGCCTATAGGGATAAAAGTAACTCTCAGAGGCGCCATAATGTATGAATTTTTGGACAGGTTAATCAATATCGCTATTCCGAGAATCAGAGATTTTAGAGGGATTGAACCCAATAAATTTGACGGCAGAGGAAATTTCAATCTCGGTCTTACGGAACAGTATATATTTCCGGAAATCAACGTTGAAAAATCCGATAAAGCAAGAGGAATGAACATAACTTTTGTTACGACGGCAAAAGAAGACGAACATGCCAAGAAACTTTTGGAATATCTCGGAATGCCGTTTAAGAAAAGAGATTCAAAGTAATTTAAAAAGTTTTAAAGAACGAAAACCATAAGATGTTTATAGAGAAAGTAAATAAAAAAAAGTAGAGGTTTATTATGGCAACACTATCAGCAGAAGCAAAAATGCGCAAACCTCAGAAGTTTGCAACTAGGTACAGGAACAGATGTCGCCTGTGTGGAAGACCTAGAGGCTACTACAGAGATTTCGGTCTGTGCAGAATTTGTTTCCGTAAGCTTGCTCACAACGGAGAAATTCCGGGCGTGACAAAGTCAAGTTGGTAAGTACGGCAGGTTAAGAGCAAAACAAAATTAGAAAGAGGTTGGGTAATGATTACAGATCCTATATCAGACATGTTTGTGAGAATAAGGAATGCGAATTCCAAATTACACGAAAAAGTTGATATTCCGGCGTCAAAAGTAAAAACGGAAATTGCAAAAGTTTTGAAAGACGAAGGATATATTACAAATTATAAAAATATTGAAGACCAAAAACAGGGCGTTTTGAGAGTTTATCTGAAGTACGATTTAAACGGAAAACCGGCCTTGAGTGGTTTGAAAAGAGTTTCAAAGCCGGGATTGAGAATATACAAGGGCTATGAAGATTTGCCTAAGGTTCTCGGAAGTTTCGGTATTGCTATTATTTCTACGCCAAAAGGAATGATGGCAAGCAAAAAAGCCAAAGATGCCAAAATCGGCGGCGAGTTGATCGGTTACGTTTGGTAAATTTTTATATTGAGGTTGCAAAATGAGTCGCTTAGGAAGAAAGCCAATAGCAATACCTGAAAAAGTTAAAGTAGAATTTAAGAACGGAGTGCTTGAAGTTTCCGGTGCAAAAGAAAAACTTTCTCAGAAGATAAATGAGAAATTGGACGTTAAGCTTGATAAAGGCGCGGTTACTCTTGAAATGAAAGAAACAACCAGAGAAGCCAATATGCTCCAGGGCCTTACGAGAGGGCTTATCGTCAATATGATTGAAGGTGTAACAAACGGTTATAAAAAAGAACTTGAATTAAACGGTCTCGGTTTTAAAGCCGTTTTGACCGGTGCAAATCTGACGTTAACCGTCGGACTTTCGCATACGGTTACAAAAGAAGTTCCTAAAACCGTTAAAGTCGTCGTCGGAATGAACGCAGATAAAATGCCGACGCTTACGATTACAGGAACTGACAAGCAGGCTGTAGGCGCGTTTGCGTCCGAAGTCAGAGCGGTAAAACCTCCTGAACCTTACAAGGGTTTCGGTATAAGATATGTCGGAGAAAAGATTATAAGGAAAGCCGGTAAAGCTGCGGCAGCCGGAGCAAAAAAGTAAAAGTTTAAAAGCCGGCGGGCTTTAACTTGGAAACGACAAAGACAAAGAGGATATAGTAATGAAAGGGTCAAAAATAAGGCTGGATTTAAGAAAAAAAAGAGTCAGAAGCAAAATTTCCGGAACTACGGAAAGGCCGAGATTGAACGTAAAATGCGGACATAAAAATATTTATGCCCAGATTATTGACGATTCAAAAGGATTTACTTTGACGTCAGCGTCTACATTATCGGAAGAACTTAAAGGGAAAATAAAATCAACCGATACCGTTGAAGCGGCAAAAGCAGTGGGCAAACTGATAGCCCAGAAAGCAGCCGAAAAGAAAATTAAAACGGTTGTTTTTGACAGAGCCGGAAAATCGTATCAGGGTAAAATTAAAGCGCTTGCCGAAGAGGCAAGAGCAGGCGGATTAAATTTCTAAAAATTTTTATATGGTCGCAGTCGGGAGGATAAGTTGGCTGATAATAAATATAACAAAGAGAATGAAAGCGGTTTAACGGAAACGGTAGTATCCGTTAACAGAGTAACAAAAGTCGTTAAGGGCGGAAAAAGAATGTCCTTTAATGCGCTTGTCGTAGTCGGCGACGGAGCAGGAAAGGTAGGTTGCGGACTCGGCAAAGCAAATGAAGTTCAGGCTGCAATTAAAAAGGGCAGTACCAGAGCGCAGAAAAATATGATAAGCGTATCTCTTAGAAATACAAGTATTCCGCACGAAATCATGGGAATCAGCGGAGCGGGAAAAGTTTTGCTTAAACCTGCGGTTCCGGGAACGGGCGTTATCGCCGGCGGTTCCGTAAGAGCCGTTCTTGAAGCTGTAGGTGTAAAAGACATTCTTACAAAATCAATGGGTACGGCAAATCCGTTTAACGTCGTATACGCCACAATTGAGGCTCTTAAAGGTTTGAGATCAAAAGAAGATGTGGCAAAAATAAGAAATAAAGAGGTTGCAGAAATATGATCGGATTAAATACATTAAAACCTGCGGAAGGTTCAAGGCACAGAAAGAAAATCATAGGAAGAGGAGTCGGTTCGGGCCACGGCAGAACTTCCACCAGAGGAAGCAAAGGCCAGAAAGCAAGATCCGGCGACGGCAAGATGTCATATTTTGAAGCCGGTCAGACAGCTATCGTCAGAAGAATGCCTAAAAGAGGTTTTAACAATACGGCGTTCAGAAAAGAATACGAAATAGTAAATCTTGATTTAATAGCTTCAAAGTTTAATTCCGACGATGAAATTACCGTCGCAAAACTTAAAGAGGCGGGACTTGTAAAGAAAGGCAAACTCGTTAAGATTCTTGCAAACGGAAACGTAGATAAAAAGTTTAACGTTTCGGCGAACTCTTTTTCAAAAACAGCGAAAGAAAAAATTGAAAAAGCGGGCGGCAAAGCCGTTGTAGTTGAAGCTTAATAAAATTTTGATATTCGTGCTTAATTAAGTAAAATATTAAAATATAATTTTGTTATAAATAAAAAGGTGGGACAATGCTAAAAACATTCGGAGACGTATTTAAAATTCCCCAATTAAGAAATAAAGTTCTATTTACCCTTGCGATCATTATCGCCTACAGAATAGGAGCGTCAGTTCCTATACCGGGCATTAATGCTGAGGCTGTTAAGTCTCTATTTCAAGCGAACAGCAACGGGCTACTGGGATTTCTTGATATGTTTTCCGGCGGCGCATTAAACAGGATGTCAGTATTTTCCATGGGAATAATGCCGTATATTAACGCGTCTATTATAATGAGTTTGATGCAGGGCGCTCATGTTATTCCTTACCTTGACAGGCTTGCAAAAGAAGGAGAGCAGGGCAGAAAGAAACTAACGCAGATTACAAGATACGCCACGCTTATTTTGGGCGCTATACAGTCTTTCGGTCTTACAATGGCTATTACAAAAATGCCTACACCCAGCGGTATGCCTATAGTTTTGGACCCTACGATGGCATGGATGACGATGACCGTTATGACGCTTGTTGCAGGGACAGTTCTTATAATGTGGCTTGGCGAACAGGTTACCGAAAGAGGAATCGGAAACGGTATCTCTTTAATCATTTTTGCAGGTATAGTTGAAAGGCTTCCGACTGCAACTTTAGGAGTATTCAAACTCGTACAGATGGACGAATTGTCGCTGCTTTTGGCTATATTTTTGCTTGCTCTTGTATTAACCGTTTTGGCTGTCGTTATATGGGTTGAAACTGCTCAGAGAAGAATACCGGTACATTATGCAAAAAGAATGGTCGGCAGAAAAATGTACGGCGGACAAACTTCATTTTTGCCTATTAAAGTTGACCAGTCCGGCGTTATCGCGGTTATCTTTGCGGTATCTATTTTGTCGGCGCCTCTTACCATAGCGCAGTTTGCACCGGAATGGACGGTATTCGGAATTCCGATGTCAAAAAAAATACTTGAATGGTTTAACCACAGTTCCATAATTTACAATGCAATTTATGCCGCTCTTGTAATATTTTTCTGTTATTTTTACAATTCAATTTCGTTTAATCCGAAAGATTTATCGGAAAATATGAAAAAATCGGGCGGATTTATACCGGGCGTAAGGCCGGGCGAGCCGACTGCCGTATATATTCAGAAAATACTTGAAAGAGTAACTCTTGGCGGCGCATTGTTTGTAGCCTGTATAGCGGTTCTTCCCGATTATATCAGATCTTTTATGGGAGCGCCTTTCTTCTTCGGAGGAACATCGCTTCTTATCGTTGTCGGCGTATCGCTTGACACCATAGGCCAGATTGAGTCTCATTTGATTATGAGGCATTATGAGGGGTTTATGAAAGAGGGACGCATAAAAGGTCGTTGGTTCAACGTAAAATAATCGCCATTGCAATTTTGGCTATAATAAATAAAAATTCAAGCCTAATGTACAAGTTTAACTTACGTACACTGCGACTTGAATTTTTTTTATTCTATCACAAAATATCAATGGCTTAACGGCAAGTTGAGCTCAAAATCTTACTTCGTTTTGCTTCGCAAATCCGCCCAACAACAAGTTGCAAAAAAATATAAATAAAAATTTCCAAGTCAAAAGACTCGGAAGTTTTTTTATTATTGTGAGGAAAAATTTTAGTTATTCTTCATTAAAATATGACAAGTCTAATTCTTTTATTTCTATTTTAGTTCTAGTAATAACACCAACATTGTGTTTTAACATTAATTCTGTCAAGCGTTCTCCATTGATTGTAACTATATCGCTTCCTTTTGCCATTTCTTCAGCTTTTATATCAAACTCTCCTGTTGTTATAAAAACTCCTTTCTTTGCTCTTAATCTAGTTAAGCCACCTAAAAAATTTTGCATTTCTTTCGAATTTACTTTAGTATCAGTATATCTTTTTGCTTGTAAATATATTTTATCTAAACCAAGTTTATCTTCATTGATAATTCCGTCTATTCCGCCATCATGACTTTTCGGTGTTAAACTTGCATTTTCTTGACTGTGTCCACCATATCCCATTGCCAACATCAAATCTAAAATTATTTGTTCAAAATAAATAGGGTCAACTTTTTTTAATTGTTCGAGTAGCTCTGTTTGAACTTTTTGATTTACTGCATTTATGGCTGTGTTTATTTTAGTGATAGGGTCTTGTTCTTGGAAATTTTCATTGTCGTTCTCAATATCAGTTATTTCTGTGATAGATTTTTCTTGAAATTTTCTAAAACTTTCAAATTTATTAAGATATTCATTGTTTATTTTAATTTTATCATTTATAGTTTTTAATCCAATAGGTGTTATTTTGTAGTATCCTCTTTTTGCTCTTTCTAACAATCCTGCCCTGTACATATAGTAAACTGCCCAATTAACCCTATTAGAAACAATTGTTTGTGTTTCACTGGGTAATAATTGTGTAATATCTTCATTTGAAAGTTTTAGTACCGAGATAACATCTTTTTCTACTTCTCTAATTCCTTTTATTTTTTTATCGGCAAAAGCTTCTAATGCTGGATTCATAAATTCTTGATATTGTGGGATGGGCATAAAACCTCCATTATTTTGGATTCTACAGCAGGATTATATAAAATTATATTGAATATGCAAAATAAAAGCATTAAAAAATCATATAAGATTTTAGTTTTGATTTTTTGTTTCGCTGTTAAGATTTTTTCTCAGCTTCCAAGCTGCCAAGCTGCTAAACTTCCTAGCTTCAGCCGTTAGCGTCGTTGCTAAACTTCCAAGCTTCTTAGCTTCTAATATCAGAACTTCCACTCGTTTGAGACGTTTCTAGTGAGGGCTTTAAGGCCGGAGTCGGTTATTTTATAAAGGCCTTTGGTTCCTACTTTTACAATGAATTCTTTTTTTTGCAAATAAGACATTGCCCATGAAACTCTGTTTGTAATAACAGCTGGAATTTTTCTTGGCAGTAAATTTTGTAAATCTTTGCTTGTAAGTCTTAAAATAGGACCGACGACAGCTTCTATTTGTACCTGTGTCTTTGCTTTTCCGTCTGAAAAAGCTTCAAGGACAGGTTTTACGCATTCTTTACGTTTGAGTTTTAGGATAAATCCTCCAAGTGATTTCAATAATCAATAGTATAACTAAATTATATATTAAAATCGCACAAAACAAAACCGTTGAAAAATCATATAAGATTTTAGTTTTTGATTTTTTTAATTTGAAAGTCTAATTTCTAGGCTTTTGATGGTTCTTGTTTCCAGGCATCATGCATGTTGTCATTAAGGGCTTTGAGACCGGTGCTGGTTATTTTGTAATATCCACGATTGTCTACTTTTACAAGCAGGTCTGATTTTTGCATGTGGGATATTGCCCACGATACTCTGTCTGAAATAACTGTTTGGATTTTGCTAGGTAATAAATGTGCCAACTCTTCATTGGAAAGGTTTAGAATAGAGGCGACGATTGTTTCTACTTCTTTCTGTGCTTTTGCTTTTCCGTCTGAAAAAGCTTTTAAAACAGGTTTTATACATTCATGGCGGTAAGGTATTGTCATAAATTCCTCCGTATCGGATGCAAACAATCGGAAGCTATACAATATAGTGAGATTATACAATAAAATTTAACAAAAATCACAAATAGATTTTAGTATTTGATTTTTTGTTTCGGTGTTAAAATTTTTGCCAAGCCTCTGTCGTTACCGTTGTTGCTAAGCTTCCAAACTTCTAAACTTCCCAGCTTCCCAGCTTCTAATCTTCTGTCTTTATATGCGTTGACTTGTCAATTGTTTTTATTGACAATATTTGAGTCTCATATTTTAATTAAATGTTAAGGAGAGGGTATGAAAAAGTTTTTCTTGTTCGTTTTGGTATTGGCTTTATTTATTCCTCAAATAGCAAGTGCAGAAATCAATTTGTACGGACAGCTTGATATTATGGGTTCAGATACGCAATGGAAAAACATTGGAGATACTTTTGCAAACGGCAAAAGTTTTACAAACACAAGATTTTTACTCGGAGCAAATTTTGATTTAATAGAAAATGTTGAAGGAAATGTCGCTTTTTTATACATAAGTTCATGGGGCGACAACTACTTGGCAGGCCAGCAGATAGATAACAGTTCAAATTCAGGCTTGTTGAACAAAATAACTCTTACCGAAGCAAACGTAATATTCAAAAACTTCTTTGACAATGACAGATTATCATTAAAAGCCGGTAGATTTTATTACGGCGAAAAAGGCGATTCAATATTTTATGTGGGTTTAAGGGATATGACAAGATGGGTTGCATATTCGCAGAATTACTGGCTTGGTGCATATAACGGCGGCCTGGACGGAGTTGTATTAAATTATAACGATAAAGAAAAATTAGATATGGATTTTTTATATTCAAAAATATCAAATGAAAATGCCGATACAAGTATGATGGCACAGACAAAAGTAAATATATCTTTGATAAATGCAAAATATAAATTAAATGATAATCTGAGTTTAAGAGGATACATATATGATTCAGAAACGGCAGAAATTGTTCCAATCGGACTTTACGGCACAAACAGAACGGAAATTATAGGTTTTAAACCTGAATTCAGAAAATGCAGTTTAAGCGCTTCTGCGGAAATAGCAAAGCTTTTTTATAGTTTGGAATCAAATATGTTTGATCAGTCCGAAACAGATTCTCTTCTTACAAAACTAAATGCCGAGTACAGAATTGTTTTAAACGATATGATGATTACGCCGAGAGTTCAGTATTTAAGAGCCGGAGAATATTTTGCATCAAGTTTGTCTGATGCAAATTTCGGTATAATAACAAATAATTTTGATTTTATGTGGGGTTTGTACAATATTGAGTCCTTTAATGCGGGAGTTGATTTTTCAAAGGATAAGTTTACGGTTATGTTGGATGTATTTAAAAACAGCAACGCATCCGGCGGAGATCTTAGCTATGAATATGATGTAAAAGCGGAATATAATTATACGGAAAATCTTAAATTTTATATAGGATATGCTTATTTGGATATGGATGAAGCTGACCATTGGGTTACAAATGCAATTATGGGCGCGACATGGAAGTTTGGTAAATAGACGTTTTTTAATATTAATCAAAAGAGACAGGTTTTTTTGAGACCTGTCTCTTTTTTATATGCAAAAGCAGATTTGAGCCGCATATATCTCATTATCAATAACGCAAAACATTTATTTGAAAAATTTTTTCTGCTATAATGCGGGAAAGACAAACCGTCATCAAAAAAATAAAGAGGTTTTTTATGAATTATTTAAAAATTTTCTTAAGTTTTTTTGTAATTATGTTTTTTGCGTCTTATGTTAAGTCTGAAACTTTGGAAGAACTCACGGCAAAAGCACAAAACTGGGACTCGGAAGCGCAGTATAAACTGGGCGATATTTATTTTAACGGAGACGGCGTTGATAAAAATTACAAAGAAGCTTTCGGCTGGTATTCTAAGTCCGCGATGAAAGCTTATGCGCCCGGCGAATATAAAACCGGCTATATGCACGATTACGGGTACGGCACAGATAAAAATTATAAAAAAGCTTTTGAATATTATATGAAAGCGGCCGGCAAAGGAAACGCAGACGCGCAATGCGCGGTCGGTTCCGTATATTCAAGCGTTACTTACGGCGATGTTTACGGAGTAAAAACAGATTATAAAGAAGCGTTTGAATGGTACAAAAAAGCGGCTGAACAAAATCACGCTTTAGCACAGTTCCATTTAGGCAATATGTATTACGGCGGCAAGGGAATTGACGAAGGGCCCGATTATAAAAAGGCTTTTGAATGGATTGTTAAATCTGCCGAGCAGGGTAATCCCGACGCTCAAAGCGAAACGGGATATATGTATTATGAAGGCATCGGTGCTGATAAAGATTATAATAAAGCGTTTGAATGGTATTTAAAGGCAGCCGAACAGGACGATGAACATGCCCAGTGTTATGTCGGCAATATGTATTACGACGGAAACGGCGTTGAAAAAGATTTGAATAAAGCGTTTGAATGGTATTTAAAGGCCGCCGAAAAAGGCAACGCGCAGGCCGAATATAATTTAGGTTTTATGTATTATACGGGACAGCCGGTTGAAAAAGATTTAAGAAAAGCAATAAGGCTTTTTATTAGTTCGGCGGAAAACGGCTGCAAAGATGCAAGATATATGCTTAAAAAACTTGACGTAAAGCCGGAAATACGGTAGTTTTATTAAAACGAATATTTTAAAGGATTTTATATTATGCCAAAATCGCAGGAAGCTGAAAAATTATTTAAAGAAGGATATAACTGCTGCCAGTCCGTTGTGGGCGCCTTTAGCGGCGAGTTGAATATTGATTTTGAAACCGCGATGAAACTTTCTTCTTCATTCGGCGGCGGAATGGGACGCCTTCGTGAAGTTTGCGGAGCCGTAAGCGCAATCTTTATGATCGCCGGTTTAAAATACGGATATACGGACCCGCAAGACCGTAAAGCAAAAACGGAACATTACAAACTTATACAGGAACTTGCAAAAGAATTTGAGAATAAATACGGTTCAATAGTATGCAGGCGGCTTTTGGGGCTTGAAGAAAAAAAAGACAGCCATGTTCCTTCCGAAAGAACACAGCAGTATTATGAAAAAAGGCCGTGTTCGCAATATGTGGCTTTTGCAGCCGAACTTGCCGAAAAGATGATTTCTTCAAAAGAGCCGCAAATAAAATAAAAGCAATAAAACGCTTGACATTGCAATAAAATTTAATATATAATCTGCAAATCTATCTTTCGCATCCGTGACGTTATGAGAGTATCATAGCGTCAGAGATGTATTACGCTTTTATTATTTGCATAAGGAATTTTATGAAAAATTTTATATTATTCGGACCTCCGGGCGCAGGAAAAGGCACACAGGCAAAAACGATAAGCAAGGCTTACGGAGTGGTTCACCTTTCAACGGGCGATATGTTGAGAGAAGCTAAAGACGATCCTATGTTTGCCCCATATATGTCGGCAGGCAAACTTGTTCCGGACAACGTTATAGTTGAGATGGTAGTAAAAAGATTAAAAAAACCGGATTGTTCCGAAGGTTTTTTGCTTGACGGTTTTCCGAGAACTTTATCGCAGGCCGAGGAACTTGATAAATTTTTGGCGAAAGCAAATAAAAAAGTATCAGCAGTATTTTGCATCTTGACTGAAAGCGAAGAAATAGTAAAAAGACTGTCCGGCAGAAGAGTATGTCCGGCATGCGGCGGAAGTTTTAACGTAGATTCAATGCCTCCCAAAAAGGAAGGCGTATGCGATTTATGCGGCGCAAAATTAATACAGAGAAAAGACGACAATCCCGACACGATAAGAGAAAGGCTTGCCGTTTATGAAAGACAGACGAAAATTTTAATTGATTATTACGATAAGCAGGGCGTGCTTGCAAAAATAGACGGTATGCAGACACCTGAAAAAGTTTTTAAACAGATAGCAGATTACGTAAAAAATATGAAGTAAAGGCCGTTATTTTGGGTAAAATAGAATTAAAGAGTCCTTCCGAGATAGAAAAGATGAGAGTTGCCGCAAAAGCAATCGCGGAGATTTTGGAGGATTTAAAAAGTTTTGTAAAACCCGGTCTTACGACAAAAGATATAGACGATTTTGTAGCGAAAAAAATAAGTTCTTTTAATATGAAACCGGCTTTTTTGGGGTATGGTGGGTTCCCTGCATCAGCATGCGTTTCGGTAAACGATGAGCTTGTACACGGAATCCCGAATGATTCCCGCGTACTTTCTTCCGGCGATATCGTAAGTGTTGACGTCGGTACTATTTATGACGGGTATTACGGTGATGCGGCTTACACCTATCCCGTCGGTAAAATATCCGACCAAACGCAGAAATTATTGCAGGTAACGGAAGACTCATTGTATGAGGCTATAGAGCAGGTCAAACCGGGCAACAGATTGGGCGATGTCTCCTACGCAGTCCAAAAATACGCGGAGAGTTTCGGTTATTCAATCGTAAGAGATTACTGCGGTCACGGTATCGGCAGAAATCTCCACGAAGAACCGAGTGTTCCTAATTTTGGAAAAAACGGGACAGGAGTCAAGCTGGAAGAAGGGATGGTTATTGCTATAGAACCGATGGTCAATGCCGGCAAATATTATGTTGACGTGTTGCCGAACAGATGGACCGTCGTGACAAGAGACGGCAGTTTATGCGCCCACTACGAACACACAGTGCTCGTTACTAAAAATGGTTATGAGATTTTAACAAAAATCTGACCAAGGAAAAAAAATGAGCAAAGAAGAAAAAATTGAAGTGACCGGAAAAATTCTGGAATCGCTGCCAAATGCGATGTTCAGGGTTGAAATTGAAGGCGGACATGTAATTTTGGCGCACATCTGCGGGAAAATGAGAATGCACTACATTAAAATTTTGCCCGGAGACAAAGTAAAAGTTGAACTTTCTCCCTATGATTTAACGAGAGGAAGAATCACTTACAGAGACAAATAAACAGGAGTATTTTAAATGAAAGTCAGAGCATCGGTAAAACCTATCTGTCAGAAATGCAAAGTAGTAAAAAGAAAAGGCGTAGTAAGAGTTGTCTGCGAAGATCCCAGACATAAACAGAGACAAGGTTAATTTTTTCATTAAATTAATATAAGTAATATTTTAAACGGGGGACACAGAGAATGGCAAGAGTTGCCGGAGTAGATTTACCTAAACAAAAAAGATTAGACATAGCGCTCAGATACATTTACGGTATCGGGCCGGTGCTTTCAAACGCGATTATAGCAGAACTCAATCTTGATCCAGCAAAGAGAGTAAAAGATTTAACGGAAGGCGAAGTAAACCAGATCAATAACCTTATAACCAAGGAGTTTAAGGTTGAAGGCGATTTGAGAAGAGAAATTCAGGCAAACATCAAGAGATTGATAGACATCGGAAGCTACAGGGGAGCAAGACACAAAAGGAATCTTCCCGTAAGAGGTCAGAGAACAAAAACCAACGCCAGAACAAGAAGAGGAAAGAGAAAAACTGTCGGTGCGGGTAAAGCGGCAGCAGCGAAAAGACAGCCAGCAAAATAAATTAAATAAAAAGTTTTCGGAGGAGTTAAGATAATGGCAGAAGTAAAAAAACCGGTTGCAAAAAAGAAAATCAGATATGCCGGCGGAATAGCAAGAGCATATATACAATCTACTTTCAATAATACAATAGTCACAATCGCAGACGACAAAGGCAACACTTTGGCTTGGGCGTCGGCAGGCGGTTCGGGGTTCAAAGGCGCAAAAAAAGGAACTCCGTTTGCGGCTCAGATGACGGCCAACGCGGTAGGAAAAAAAGTGCTTGATATGGGCGTAAAACAGGTTGCAGTTTTTGTTAACGGCCCGGGGCCGGGAAGAGAAACGGCAATCAGAGGATTGCACGCTTCAGGACTTATGGTAGCGGCGATTAAAGACGTTACGCCGGTTCCGCATGACGGTTGCCGTCCGCCAAAACCAAGAAGAGTATAATTAAGTTAAAAATTTTTTCGGAGGATTTTAATAGATGTCAAGATATACAGGGTCAGTATGCAAACAATGCAGGACGGAAAGAGAAAAGCTTTTTCTAAAAGGCGAAAGATGCAATACAAATTGCACGCTTGAAAGAAAAAGAGGCAAAAACGCGCCCGGACAGCACGGAGCCAGAAAAGGCAAAATGTCCGATTACGGAAAACATTTGAGAGAAAAACAGAAAGCAAGAAGAGTATTCGGTCTATCCGAACAGCAGTTTAGAAGATATTTTGACGTAGCGGATAAAATGCCGGGAATGACAGGCGACAATCTTCTCAAACTTTTGGAACTCAGACTTGACAATACCGTTTTTAAACTGGGCTTGGCGTTTTCAAGAAAAATGGCAAGACAGCTTGTAATGCACGGAAATGTTACAGTTAACGGCAAAAAAGTTGATGTTCCGAGATACCAGGTTAAAGCGGGCGACGTTATCACCGTTAAAGAAAAATACAAAACAAACGCTAATCTTGTTAAATTGATGGAGCATCCGGCTGCAGTCCCTTCGTGGCTGGAATTTGACAAAACTACTGTTGCCGGCAAAGTGAAAAATGAACCTTCTGTTGAAGAGTTTTCACATCCGATCAACAGTCAGTTAATTGTTGAATTGTATTCTAAGTAAAAAAATAAATAACCGCTTGAAAAAGTGGGTTAAACGGAGTTATATAGGATGAAAACATCAAATTTAAAAAAATTAGAAAAGTTACAGTTGGAAGAGTCAACGGCTTCCAAAACTTTCGGAAGATTTTTTGCCCAGCCTTTTGAAAGAGGATACGGACACACTATCGGAAATTCGTTGAGAAGAATTCTTCTTTCAAGCATTGAAGGTTCGGCGATAACTTCAGTTAACGTCACAGGCGCTTCACACGAATATTCGGTAATCAAAGGCGTAAGAGAAGACGTATTGCAGATAATGCTTAATCTTAAAAAGGTAAGAGTGAGATTAACGGGAGAAGGACCTGAAACATTATATTTAAAAGTTTCAAAAGCGGGCACGGTAAAAGCGAAAGACATAGAAAAAAATGCATCCGTTGAAATTCTTAATCCCGATCAGGAAATCGCCAACATAGACGCAGGCGCGACTCTTGAAATGGAACTTGAAGTTTCAAAAGGAAAAGGCTACGTTTTGGCGGCCGACGTCAAGAATCATAAATATTCTGCCGGAACCATCGTTATGGACGCTCTTTTTTCACCGGTAACGAAAGTAAATTACGAAGTTGAAAATACCAGAGTAGACCAGTCTTATAATTACGATAAACTTATAATGGAAGTCTGGACTGACGGCTCAATCACTCCTCAGGACGCGTTGATAGAATCTGCAAAAGTATTGCAGGCAAGCCTTGCGATATTTACAGGCGTAGCAAGCGTCGCCAAAGAAGTTGAACCTGCAGAACCTGTAGAAGCAAAACCTGAAGATAAAACCGAAGAAGTAAAATCGCAGCCTATCAGCATTCTTGATTTGTCAACCAGAGCTTCAAACGGTTTGAAAAACGAAGGGATTGAAACTATAGGGGAACTTGTAAAATATTCCGAAGACGAACTTCTCGGCCTTGATAAATTCGGGCAGAATTCTCTTAAAGAAATAAAGAAAAAACTTGATGAAATCGGTTTGACTTTGAAGGAGCATAAATAATGATTAAGAATCACAATACAAGAAAATTAGCGGTAACCCCTTCTCATAAAAGGGCTATGATGAGAAATATGACAAGAGATCTCTTTTTGCATGAAAAAATTACGACCACGGTTCCAAGAGCCAAAGAAGTCGTAAGATTTGCAGAAAAACTTATAACAAAAGCAAAACCTGCGGATTTGAATGCTAAAAAAGCATTGCACGGCGAAATCAACAGCAAAGAAGTCGTTAAGAAACTTTTTGAAGTATTGGTCCCGAGATATAAAGAAAGAAACGGCGGATATACTCAGATTTTGAAGCTTGATAACAGAAAAGGCGACGGCGCTCAGAAAGCGATCGTCAGATTGGTTATCTAGTTAACACAAAATACAAAGACGGTAAAAATAAGGGCACTGTTTGTTCACACGCGAACGGTGCCTGTAGTACGTATACACACTTATAGCGACCGAAATCTTTTGGCTACGGCTTTGGATTTTCAAAGCTCATTTACCGCTCACGCCTAATGTAAACTTCACTTTGTAAATCCTTTGCCTCACTCAAAATCTTTCTAGTCTCTAACGAACACCCCAATGACAAAGCAAGTTGCTGTTAGTGCCCAATATAATAAAAAATCATACATCACTTTTTTTATTATAAATTTATAAAAAATAAATATGCTCACTTTAAGAATATTATTGTATAATAGAAAAAAGTATATGTTGGAGTTGAGGATTATAATGGTCGGTTTTAGTAACAGTAAAATTTATATTTTATAGAGGGATTATGGAACTCATTGAATTAGCAAAAGAGTACGGATTGAGGACTATCAAATGTAAGTATTGCAAAAAAGAAGTAGTTGCAACAGCACCTTGTCAAAAGGTATGTAAGTCTGTCAGTTGTCAAAAAAAAAGAATTGCAGAAAAACAGAAAACATATTTGCAGAAGATGAAAAAAATTGATGATGCTATTTAACTCGTATATGGATCTAATATATGTAATTTCAAATTTATTTGAAAGTGTCGAATAATTTTCATTTTTCACAGAAATTTCACAAATATTTATGAAATTTTTAGGTTTATGTACTATTGAAATTCTTTGCTTCGCTCCAAATATCAACGGCTACAATAACGGCATATCACGTTTGCAAATTCCTCGTCTCGCCTCAAACTTTAAAGCTGAGATACAGTTTTGCTTTAAAAATGTAATTTTTATATAATCTAAGTCCAAGATAAATAACAGAAAAAGGTGTGTATGAAATTAAAAATTGAAAATTTTGGTAAAATCAAAAGTGCTAATTTAGAACTTGAGGGCTTGACAGTTATTACAGGTCAAAATGATACAGGGAAAAGCACGGTTGGGAAAATTCTATTTTGGGTAATCAACTGTCTCAATAATTATGAAAAAAGTTTTAATGATTTTCTTATATCCTATTGTAAAGCTTGGATGAGTAGAACATTAAAGTATCTTGCGCGTAAAGAGTATAAACTTCCAGAAGATTTAAACAAATTTATTGGGATTTCAGATAGTATTCCAAATAAATTATTTAATGAAACTGAAAATCTTACTTCTGATGTAATTAAATTTACAATGCAAACTTTAAATTTCATAAAACAAAAAAATTTAGAAGAAGATAAAGTTTTAAAAGAAGAGTTAGTATTTCTTAAGAAGCTGTTAAACTCCTCTGAAAAAATGAAAATAGAATTAATTTTATGGTTTGATAAAAGTAAAATTTTTAAAGATATTTTAAATAATTCTGTTCATAGTGATATAAAAGCAAATATCAGTTTTGAAACTGCTGATAATAAAGTGATTGAAATTGAAATTTCTAAAGATACTAGTGGTATAGATATAAATTTTGATAAAGATAAAATTAAAATATTATGGAGTAATGTTGATTTTATAGAAACTCCACTAATGATAGATAAAAAAGATTACAGTAGTTCAGAAGATAAAAAATGGATAAAAAAGTTCAATGATGTCAGAAAGAAAATAAAAGATAAAGATTCGTTTTTTATATCAAATGAGATACATGATATTATCGATGGGGATATTAGCATATCCGATGATGATGATTTATATTATCAAAAAAATAAAACTTCAAAAAAATTACATATTATGAATGCAGCAGCAGGTGCCAAATCATTTGTGGTTTTAGATTTATTGAATAAATTTGGTAATTTCAAATCAGATTCAATTACTGTATTTGATGAGCCTGAAAATCATTTGCATCCAGAATGGCAGATAAAATATGCTGAGTTGATAATTGACTATGTGCAAAAGGGAGCAAATATCATATTAGCATCGCATAGTCCATATATGATACAAGCATTGATTCACTATGCAAAAAATAGAAATCTTGCACAAGAAAAATTTAGGTTGTTATTGTCAAAAAAAGAAGAAGAAAATTGGGTTAGATTGAATGATGTTACAAAAACACCACAAAAGATTTTCGAATTATTAGATAAACCTTTTTATGATGTTTTAAAAGGTTAATGTATTATGCTGACTAATTTACAATTAAATCTTAAAACAGACTATCCAGAATATGTTGATCAAACATTATGTGATTTATGTCATGCTGATTCTAAAGCAAATTGTACTGGTTTAAATTCAACAAGTGATTCTCTTGCAAGTGTTCAATACATTAATATTGATGAAATTAGTCATAAAATTGCACTTCCTAAAGTTAAAATTTGTGATGGTATTATTATAGATGTTTTAAAGAAAGAAATTCTATTAGTGGAAATTACAATTCCAGCAAAACCTTTGAGTAAATCTTGTGAAGATTATAAAAAAGAATTCACTGATAAAATTAGAGGAACTAGATTTATATTAAAACATTTGGCTTATAAAATATACAAATTAAAATTTCATGGGAATAATATTAAATTGAAATTTAAACCTATTTTTTCAAAAGTTCCTCCAAGTCTAGCTCCAAAACAAGCGCAATTAAATATCGCAGAAATGTTAATGTTAAAGTCCATATCAGTAAATAATATAGTTATATTAGATATGCATATATGTTAATTTTGAGTAATCGCTTAGTTTAAAAATACCTATTCAACAAAATAATCCAATTCATTTTTTACAGAAAATTCAGGGGTTTATATTTTGGTTTTCTGGTGGGAAAATCTGAATTTGGTTGAGGTAAATATTGAGAAATGTTCCCGAGCGGGAATAATTGTTGACAAATGGGTGGTAATACACTATAATATTCCCGAGCGGGAATATTTTTTTATTTTTTGGAGAGAAAATGACTATAAAAAACATAAAAGATGTTGCTAAGATCATAAAAGATACGAGGAAAAAACAGGGTTTAACGCAGGCTGAACTTGCAGGGGCAAGCGGAGTCGGTGTTCGGTTTATCGTTGATTTGGAAAACGGAAAAGAGACGTGTCAGATAGATAAAACTTTAAGAATAATTAAAATGCTGGGCATAAGCATAAATGTTGAATTGCCGGAAGGTGATAAATAATGGGGCAGAAATTATCGGTAAGATTATACGGTAAACAAGTCGGTATATTGGAACAGACAAAAACAGGCAAATTGCAGTTTACATATGAAGATGACAGCGATTTGGCCATATCAAACAGTCTGCCTTTGGATAAGAAAACTTTTACCGATAAAGAATGTAAACCATATTTTAACGGGCTTTTACCGGAAAGCGATATTGTAAGACAGCATATAGGTAAAATGTTTGGTATTAACGCAAACAATGATTTTGTGCTTTTAAAAGCGATAGGGCATGACTGTGCCGGTGCTTTATCTCTTCATGATATTAACGAGCCTGTGCGGGTTCAGGAATTTATTGAATTAAACGCAGAGCCTCAGACGGATGAACAATTACTAAAACATATTCAGGAACTTCCGAATAAACCTTTTTTTACCGATCTTTCAAATGAAGTAAGGCTTTCTCTTGCAGGTACTCAGGATAAAGGAGCGGTAACAGTTATTGACGGTAAAATATGTTTGCCGAAAAACAGTACGCCGACTACCCATATAATAAAACCGTTAATAAAAAATTTAGATAATACGATTCTTAATGAATATTTATGTATGAAGTCAGCAAAAGGAGTCGGTATTAATACCGCAGGAGTTGAAATAGGGGAAGTAAAAGGTATTCAATATCTTCTCATAGAAAGATACGACAGAGAAATTAAGAATAATAAAGTTAAAAGAATTCATCAGGAAGATTTTTGTCAGGCACTCGGTATTTTAAGTATAAATAAATATCAGGCAGATGGCGGACCTGACATAAAACAATGTTTTGACCTGTTGGATATAGCAAGAACTCCCGCAAGTAGCAGAAACATGTTAATGAAACTTGTAATATTTAATTTTTTAACAGGAAATAACGATGCACATGCAAAGAATTTTTCTTTGTTGTATTTTAATACAAAACCTGTTTTGGCGCCTGCTTATGATTTGCTTTCAAGTCAAATGTATCCTAATTTAACTAAGAAAATGGCAATGAAAATAGGTTCTTCTTATGAAAAAAAATTCGTAACTAAGTCGTCTTTTGAAAAAATGTGCGGTGATATCGGTTATTCGTATAAAATGTTTAAAAAAGAATTTGAAGAAATTTCTCATAAACTTCCTGAAGTTTTAAAAGAGGAATTTTCAAAACTGGGCGGTAGTTTTGACGATACCGTTTTAAAAAATATCAAAGCTGTTGTTAAAGAAAATTCAAAAATAGATTTATAACGTAAATGTCGCATAAATAATACATTAAAAAATCAATCTTATTTATTGTTAAATCTGTCAGTTTTGTCGTTAATTCTGTCGTTATTTTTTTGTCAGTCCATTGACAAAAGTATGTAAAAAATGAAAGTTTTATCAGTCTATTGACATTTGTTTATTATTGTATTATTATTTGTATAGCTGATATGGTTAATAATTTGTAAGAGGCTGATTATGATAAAAAGAGAACAATATTTAAATAAACTTATACAATTTAGGGATAAACAGTTAATAAAAGTGATAAGCGGTATCCGCAGATGCGGAAAATCTACGCTTTTTGAGCTTTATCAGTCTTATTTAAAAAGTCAGGGCGTTGCGGACAATCAAATAATATCAATAAATTTTGAAGATTTACAATTTGAAGATTTATTGGATTATAAAAAGCTGTATGAATATGTGGTTAAAAAAATATCAAAAACAAAAAAAACTTATATTTTTCTTGATGAAATACAGCATGTAAAAGAATTTCAAAAAACGGTTGACAGTTTGTTTATAATAAAAAACGCTGATGTTTATATAACGGGATCAAACGCATACATATTGTCCGGAGAACTTGCCACTTTGTTATCGGGAAGATATATAGAAATTGAAATGTTGCCTTTATCATTTAAAGAATATTTGGATTTTGCGGATAAAAAAAGCGATAAAAAAGAAAAATTTAAAGAATATTTAAAATATGGTTCATTTCCCTATATAACTGCACTTGATAATAACAAGGAAGCAATAACTGAATATTTGAAAGGAATATACAATACCGTTTTATTAAAGGATGTTGTTGCCAAAAATAAAATACAGGATGTTATGATTTTGGAAAGCGTAATAAAATTTTTATTTCATAATATCGGCAGTTTCATATCCGCAAAAAAAATATCGGACACTCTAAATTCAAACGGAAGGAAAATTTCCGTCAATACGGTTGAAAGTTATTTATCCGCATTAAAAAACAGTTATATTGTTTATCAGGCAAACAGATATGATATAAAAGGCAAACAATATTTAAAAACACTGGCAAAATACTATGTAGTTGATATAGGATTAAGAAATATTTTACTGAACAATCAGTATACAGACCTTGGGCATGTTTTGGAAAATATAGTATATTTAGAGTTAATAAGAAGAGGGTATAAAGTTTCAATAGGAAAAGTTATAGGAGATAAAGAAGTTGATTTTGTCGCCGTAAATGAAAAAGAAACCGTGTATTATCAAGTTGCTTCAAGCGTCGCGGATTCTAAAACATTACAAAGAGAGTTGTCATCGCTTGAAATTATTGACGATCATTATCCGAAATATTTAATAACATCTGATGATTATATAGATGCAACACATAACGGCATAAAACAAATGAATGTCATAGATTTTTTATTAAGTTAATTTTGTGGAATAACCAAAATTTTTATCTTTTCAGTTTTTACAAAAAATCATAAATTTCTAAGGTTTTTTTATTGTGAATATCCGACGGCAGAATGCTTCGTTTTGTGCGCTCAAAATCTTTCTAGTCTTTAACCACAAAACAGTCTTAAAATATCAACCATAGGATTGATTAAAAATTTATCGTATCAAACTTTCATTTTTTATCTTATTGAATTTTTTGCGGTTCTTGGTTTGTAAAGGTGTTGGTGGATATATTTACTTCCTGGATTTCGTTCCCTTTTTCATCATGTTTTTTTAAACCTAATAGGCTCATAAAACCTTTTTTCAGTCCGTCGGATACGGCATTATTTAAAAGAGACTGGCTTACTATTGACGAAACGCTTCCCAACAGGCTTAAACTGCCGCTGGGTTCTTCAGTTGTACCCGTAATTTTCATTGTTAAAGGCATTATCCCGTCGTCTTCATGTCTGCCGGGAGCGGCATTTACCGTCATATCTAATTTATCTTCTTTAAAATTCATTTCTCCGTCCACTTTAAAAGACAGCAGCCCCGAAACGAACGAACACTTTTCAAACGCTGCTTTCCCGTTATCAAGTTTCAGAAAAGTAATAAATGAATCAAAATCCATTTTTCCGTCTAATTTCTGTTTTTGTTCGGGTTGTGCGTCCGTCGCCGCAGAATCTGTGTTTTTGGCGTCAGACGTAAAAACCGCGCTCCCTATGCTGTTTAAAATATCCAGAACATTGAGAGCGTTTATAACTCTGCTGACTACGTCAAGAGATAAAAATAATCCTTTCATCAAAGCGTTTGAATTTGTAAGTTTATATAAATCTTTTATCGTTCCCTGCCCGCTTTGAAAATTCATGGTTCCCTTAACTTTATCAAGAACAGGCGTAACGTCGGACAAATTCATTTTAAACAGTATATCTTTGCCTTTAAAAAACATTGTGTCAATATCTTCAACCATGAAATCCGCGGTTATATTCAAAGGCGGCAGACTCCATTTTTTAGTTTCACTTTTTGTTTTTTCGGCTGTCTTATTTTTAGGAGCGGAAACTTCTTCTGCTGTCTCGGTATTCTGCGCAGCCTCGCCTAATATTTTTTTTGCCCTAAACAGCATTGAAATATTTCCGGAATTTTTTCCAATTAAATAAGACGCTTCCAAAAGAAAAGGGTTTTTATTCAAATTGCCTGTAAGTTTTGAAATTTTAATATTGTCGGCGTTTTTAACTGCAATATTTGAGTTTATATCCGTAAAATAACCGAGCCCCCGCATATAACAACCGATATTGACGAGCCTACAGACTCCGCTTATCAAATTTTTATCGGTCAATGTAAATTCGCCCTTTAAATTCCCGGTTGGTTTATATTCTTGAAGCATTTTAACGGTATTTCCGATTTTTTCTAAAAGCAGGTTGAAAGACGCTTTAAAATCATAAGCCGGTTCTTTTTGTCCGTAATCAAGATTACCGTTTAAATCTATTGTTGAATCCATTGTGGCAATATTTAAAGAATCTATACGTATATTTCTTTTTTCAATGAAAGCAATAATTTTTGCGGTTATATCAATTTCAGGTATTAAAAATTCCGGAATTTCAGCGATATCTGCAAAAGTATTATGAGATAAATCTTTAATTTTGATATTCAGATTAACTGCAGGGTCATTGAAATTTTCAATATTGCCGTTTAATAAAATTACAGTTTCTTTAAATTTTATTACAAAATTATCAATATCAATTTTTGCTTTGTTTAAATCAAGAGAATGAAGATTAATAAAAGTATTAAGCGCCAAGTATACGGTATCAAACTGTTTATTGTTTAAATTTGTATCAATTTGTACGGAAGCGTTTAATTTAAAAATTTGATCAAAAGAAAACTGCTCTATAAAAAAAGATATCTGACTGATGTTTAAAGTCAATTTATTTTGTAGGTCAATATATCTGATGGCCCCGTTTTGAATATGAGTTTTGCATAAAAGCAGATTTATGAATTCTTTTGTTTCTTTCTGTTCTTTCTCAGAAGGCTGTTCCGGTTCCGATTCCGATACGGATTTATTTATCAAGTTTTCAAAGTTAAAATGACCGTATTCATTTTTTACTACATCCAATTCAACGGTATGAAGATTTATGCTCAATATTTTGATTTTGCCTTTCAAAAGATGCAAAGGTGAGAAATATATATGAACCTTTTCAATATGCGCGAATTTTTCCTGTCCTGATGAAATGTCAACGTTATTAAGCGAAAAATCAAGCAAACTTGCCGAAATTTTATTTATGCTTACAGAAGCATTCGTATTTTTTTCAATTATTGTAATAATCTTGTTTTTTACATCATCAATAGGTAAAATATAAACCAATGCAAAATGTAACAGAGTTAATGATAATAGGATAAAAGACAAAATACATATAAAAATTTTTGTTATTAATTTCATTTGAAAAACTATTATACAAAAAATAATATATTTTACACAGATATTTACATAAGGCAAATAATTTGATAAAATAATCGTTCAGTTTGGAAAAAGCAAACAAGTAAAAAATACGGGGGAGCAGTACGATGGTATTACAAAAGAAAGAAGTTGTGGAAAAATTTAAAACGCATGCGACCGACACGGGTTCGCCTGAGGTTCAAATCGCATTGTTAACTACAAGAATTAACTATTTGGCGGATCATTTCAAAAAATTCCCTAAGGATTTTGCTTCAAGAATAGGATTTTTAAAGATGATCGGACAAAGAAGAAGTCTTTTAGATTATTTGAAAAGAACTAAAAAAGAAACTTATCAAGAAATATTAAAAAAACTTGATTTGAGAAAATAAAACAGTTCGTCATAAACACAAAGGATGCAAAGAATCTCATGCTTCGGCATGTGGTTTTCTGGATCTTTTGTGTGATGTTTATAGACGGACAAACAGGAGTCAAAATGGAAATAATCAAAACATCATTGAATGTTGCGGGCAAAGAGATTCTTATTGAATCAGGAAAGCTTGCAAAACAGGCAAACGGATCTTGCGTTGTAAGAGTCGGAGACACTATGGTAATGGCAAACGCCGTTGCTGCGTCTGTGCCTAAAGAAGGTACGGATTTTATGCCGCTTACCGTAGATTACAGAGAAAGAGGGTACGCTGCAGGTAAAATACCGGGCGGTTTTTTCAAAAGAGAAACAAAAGCAAGAGACAGCGAAATATTGGTCAGCAGACTGATAGACAGAACAATCAGACCTCTTTTTTCGGAATATTGGAGAAACGACACTCAGATATCAAACATAGTATTGTCCCATGACGGCGTAAACGATACCGATATTATAAGCATAATAGCTACTTCGGTAGCGCTTCATGTTTCAAATATTCCTATTGCAAAACCGGTAGGAGCCGTAAGAATAGGAAGAGTTGACGGTAAATTTGTAGTTAATCCTACTTTGGAAGAACAGGAAGCGGGCGATTTGGATTTGATAGTCGGCGGAACAGATGAAGCTATCACAATGGTAGAAGCGGGAGCCGGCGAATTATCCGAAGCAGAAATGATAGAAGCTTTAAATATTGCAAAAGAAGAAATAGCCAAAATATGTAATTTCATAAAGGCGCTTCCTTCAAAAGAAAAAATAGCCGTAACAGAGCCGGTAATAGACTCAAGTCTGATTTCTGAAGTTGAATCGGAAACAATTCCTAAAGCAAAAGAATTCGTAACTATAAAAGATAAAGCGACAAGAGACAGCGCATGGGCGTCTTTTAAGCAGGATTTGCAGGCAAGACTGTCTGAAAAATATCCTGAAAAATCAAAAGATATTGATTTTATAATGGAAAATGTTTTCTACAAACAGGCAAGAGAACTGGTTCTTACAAAAAATGTAAGAACTGACGGAAGAACTCTTACTGAAATCAGACCGATAACATGTGAAGTCGGATATTTGCCGAGAGCGCACGGATCTGCCGTATTTACAAGAGGTCAGACTCAGGCGTTGGCTTCCGTAACTCTTGGAACTCCGGGCGATATGCAGATTATGGATGAATTGACCGGCGAATATAAAGAAAGATTTATGCTTAATTATAATTTCCCCGGTTTTGCAACCGGCGAACCAAAACCTGACAGAGGTCCCGGAAGAAGAGAAATAGGTCACGGAGCGCTTGCAAGAAGAGGATTGAGCGCTATTTTGCCTTCCGAAAAAGATTTTTCTTACACAATAAGAATAGTATCCGATATATTGGAATCAAACGGTTCGTCTTCAATGGCGTCGGTTTGCGGCGGATGCCTTGCGTTGTTTGACGCAGGCGTGCCTGTAAAATCCGCATGCGCCGGTATCGCAATGGGCCTTATGAAAGAAGGCGACAATTACGTTATTTTGACCGATATTATGGGTATGGAAGATCATCTGGGCGATATGGACTTTAAAGTCGTAGGTACGAAAAAAGGAATAACTGCTTTGCAGATGGATATTAAAATAGCCGGTCTTACAACAGAAATTATGGCGAAAGCTCTTGAGCAGGCCAGAATAGGAAGACTTGAAATTTTAGGAAAAATGGAAGCGGCTATTACCGAACCGAGAAAAGATTTGTCACAATATGCTCCGAGAATGGTTACGATAGTTATTCCGCAGAATAAAATCGGCGGATTAATAGGCCCCGGAGGCAAAAATATAAGAAATATTCAGGAAAGCACCGGCGCGAAAATAGATATTGAAGAAGACGGAACGGTTTATATTTCTTCAGACAGTTCATCTTCTCTTGAATGCGCAAAAAATATGGTTGAAGGATTGACCGCCGAAGTTGAAGTCGGAAAAACATATAAAGGCAAAGTAACAAAAATAATGGCGTTCGGAGCATTTGTTGAAATACTGCCGGGCAAAGAAGGTCTGGTTCATATTTCAAAACTTGCCAAAGGACACGTTAAAAAAGTTGAAGACGTAGTATCGGAAGGCGAAGAAATAGTGGTAAAAGTAGATGAAATTGACAAACAGGGTCGTATCAATTTAAGCAAAACTATATAATTGAGGAATCCGTATGCCAAGTCCAGAAAAAGACATCAAACTGCAGGAGCAGGTTAAATCTCTGTATGAGATTATGCAGGAAGAAAAAGTTGAAGAATTGGAAATAAAATCTCCCGATTTGAAACTGCATATAAGAAGAAAAGGTCACAATGCGGTCCGTCATGTTATTCAGGCGGCGGGTGCGGGCTCAAACGATTCCGCTTTTCAGGCGGAGCAGGCCTTTTCGGAACAAAAAAATCCCGTTATAACCGGATTTACAAAAAAGTCTCCGATTACCGGTATGTTTTACAGAGCGCCGTCTCCGGCGTCTCCGATGTTTGTAAAAGAAGGGGATGTCGTTGATGCGGGTAAAACGCTTTGCATTGTTGAAGCGATGAAAGTTATGAATGAAATCAAAGCTACCGAAAAGATGAAAATAGTAAATATTCTTGTTGAAAACGGAAAACCGGTTGAAAGAGACCAGGACCTGTTTATTATAGAGAAATTATAATTTTTAAGGAGTACGTCATAACATGGTGGATATTATAGGAAACGTCGCCGGTCAAATCTGGAGATATCTTGATTCTGTCGGCGGAGAGTCTACTCCGATACAAATAAAAGCGCAGCTCGGATTGTCCAACACCATGCTTTATTTGGCGCTCGGATGGCTTTCAAGGGAAAACAAAGTCGCGATAATACCGCACGAATATACATATAAAATCAGTCTCATAAGAGACTGATTTTGTTATTAAGAGGTTAAATAGCAGGAAATTAAATAAAAAAGAAACAATAGAAATTTAACTTCTAAGTTTTCAACCTGCTAAACTTCCGTTGATCTGAGGGTTAAGTTATGGCAAGTTCAAAATCTCAAAACACAAACCGTTTATTGATGGGAACCGTATGCGCGTTCTTGTCATTTTTTTTGCTTTATTGCCTCGTTTCGGCAAAAAATACCGGAATGGCCGGTCAGGCGCTTTACAATATAATGATAAATCTTTTCGGAAACGGAGCTTACGTTATACCTCCTCTTTTTTTGTGGTTTGCAATATTATATTTTCGTATTTCTCTTCAGTTAAGAACAAGGCTTGACCTTGCTTTTTCGGTTTTTACCGTCGTTTTATTTTCCGTTTTATTTGAATTGCTGAAAGTTTATTTTCGCGTAAACGGCGGCTGGACCGGCAGTGTTTTAGAGCCTTTTTTTACTAAATTTTTCGGGTTATATATTTCAATTTTGGTCATAATTCTTGTTCTGGTTTTTTTGATAACCAGAATTTTAAGGCTTTCAACAAGAAAGATGATAGCGTACTTCTGGTTTTCTCTTATTGAAGACATAAAAAACTGGAGAGCGGCAAGACTTGAAAAACAGAAAGAAAAAGCAAGAATAATTAAAAATGAAAAACCGAAAGAAATAAAAAAAGAAGAACCGCAGCAGCAAAAACCTAATATAGTTGATACGGAAATAACAGAAAAAAAACAAAAACCCGTCTTAGAACAAAAAGAGCCGCCAAAAGAAAAGATAGACAGCAAAGGTTTTGCTTATAAACTTCCCGGTCTTGACCTTTTAAGAAGCGGCGGCGACGTAAACGTCATATTAAGCGAAGAGGCTCTTCAGGAAAGAGCAGAAAGATTGAGGCAAACGCTGGCAGATTTTAATATAGAATGTTCCGTCAAAGATATTATTCCCGGTCCCGTAATTACGCGTTATGACATTATTTTGGCGCCCGGCATAAAAATACAGTCCGTTTTAAATTTATCCGATAATATTTCGCTTGCGATGAAAACGTCCGCGACAAGAATAGTTCCGGTTCCGGAAAAATCAGCGGTCGGAATAGAAATTCCTAATCCTAAATCATCGCTCGTTTCTTTAAAGAGCATACTTGAAACGGAAGAATTTATATCTTCAAAATCGCTTTTGACATTGGCGCTCGGAACGACTACGGAAGGCAAAGGATACGTCTCCGATTTGGGTAAAATGCCGCATTTGCTTGTGGCAGGCGCGACAGGTTCGGGAAAATCGGTAGGGATACACAGTATTATTTTATCAATTTTATATAAAGCAAGGCCTGATGAAGTTAAATTTATGCTGATAGATCCGAAAAGAGTTGAAATGACGGTTTATCAGGATATTCCACATTTGTACGATCCGTGCTGTATGGCCGAAGACGCAAAAGTCATTACGCAGCCCAGAACTGCCGCTGCTGCTCTTAAAAGGCTTGTTTCAATAATGGAAGCAAGATATGAAAAATACGCAAAGCACGTAGTCAGAAACATAGATGATTTTAATAAGAAAATGTCGGAAACAGGCGAAGAAGAAAAAGATTATTTTATTGTGGTTATAATAGACGAATTGGCCGATTTGATGCTTGTTGCGGCAAAAGAAATTGAAGATTCAATACAGCGTCTTGCGCAGATGGCCAGAGCCGTCGGCATTCATTTGGTGCTGGCAACGCAGAGGCCGTCAACAAACGTTATTACCGGCGTTATAAAAGCGAATTTCCCGGCAAGAATTGCGTTTCAGACTACTTCAAATATAGATTCAAGAGTTATACTTGACACAATAGGCGCCGAGGATTTAATAGGCAAGGGTGATATGCTGTTTTTAACTCCGTCGGAATCAAGACCGGTAAGGCTTCAGGGCGCTTTTGTATCGACAAAAGAGGCTTCAAATGTGGTAAAATTTATTTCTGAACAGGAGTTTCCGAGAATATATGAGCCGATTATCGTTGAAACAAGCGCAAGCTCTGTCGCCACTATGGAAGATAAGGCCAATAAAGATTTAATACCGGCCTTAAAATTGATTTTGGAAAGAAGAAGAGTATCGCAGGATTTATTAAAAGCGAATTTCGGATCTTCGGCAAGGGCTACGAACATATTAAGCGTTTTGGAAATGAAAGAATTTATCTCAAAGCCGGAAGGCACCAACAGATGGGAAATAAATTTTGCTAAAATAGAAGAATATATTTTATCAAACCAATGAGGTACGTTATGAAAAAAATATTTTTTGCGTTTTTAATCGGAATTTTTTCAGCCGTTTTTGTTTTTGCGCGCGAAACAAGCCCGCTTGCCGCAAAAGTCATTAAATCTATGGAAAAAACTGAAAATACGATCGTTGACGCAGGGCTTGAATATACCCAGACGATAACTTATTTTTCAACAGGCGAGAAACAGTCAAGCAGAGGCGAAATAAAAATTAAAGGGCAAAATATTTATATGTTTCAGCGGCTTCCAAAACGGCAGTACGTTTATATTGACGGCAAAAAGATGATAACATACATTCCGGAAAATAAACAGGCTTTGGTTGACAAATGGAAAGATATCCTTGAAAACGACATTGTGCTTGCAACCGCAATCAATTTCAGCAAAAATTATAAGCGCGATAAGAAAGAATATACTGTCAGCTTGATTTTGCAGACGGATCAGGAATACTGCCTTCTTGTAAAATCAGTAAGCGAAAAGCAGACCTGGAAATTATATTTAAATGTTGGCGTAAAAACATTTTTGGTAAACAGCGCCGTTTTTGAAAACGACAATTTTAAGTCAGAAGTTAAACTGTTAAATTATAAATTAAATACCGGATTAAGCGACGGAATTTTCCGGTTTGACTGTCCCAAAGACGTTGAAATAGTGGAATTATAAAGGAACAACATTGATGAAAGAGATCGGCGGAATTTTAAAAAAAGCCAGAGAAAGCAAAAAGCTGTCAATCGGCGAAGTTCATAAAAGCACAAAAATCAAAGAAGCTTATATCACCGCTTTGGAAAATGACGATGTTAAAGCGTTTCCGGCTGAGCTTTACTATAAAAACTTTTTAAAAAATTACGCAAAATGTCTTGATTTAAAAGCCGACGAACTGCTTGAAAAGTACGAATCGGCAAAGAAAGAAGAATATAAAAATGAAATTAAAGAGCAGATAAAAAATAACGCTATAAATCAAAAACAGCAAAAAAAACTGATAATTACTTTGGTTTTTGCGGCCGTTATGTGCGCCGCTCTTATCGTATTTGAATTTTTATTGAAACAGCCGAAGACTTCGCCGGCTGAGTATCTTGAAGACGTAAAAATTTCATCTGCTGCGATTGCGCCAAAGCCTGAAATTCCGGCCGAACCCCGGAAACAAAAGCTGTCCTTAGATGCGTCCGGAAGTGTTTGGGTCAGCATAGAAGCGGATAATAAGAAAGTATTTGAAGGCATTGTAAACAAAGACGAAAATAAGACATTCTCGGCGGATAATGGTTTTGCCGTAAAAATCGGCAATGTTTTAAACGCCGCCGTCTATTTCAACGATAAAAAAGTTGACATAACCTCCGGTGCAAGTAAAAACAAAGTCAACAGCATAATTTTGAAGAAAACAGAAGAAAACGCCATTGAGTAACCGGAAAATTTCAATCATCACATTAGGCTGTTCCAAAAATACCGTAGAGTCCGAATCTGTCGCGGGCATTTTTATTAAAAACGGATTTGAACTTACAAATAACATTTTTGAAAGCGGCGTAATAGTAATCCACACATGCGCTTTTATACATGACGCTCAGATTGAATCCGAAAACTGTATTAAATACGCCGGCGGCATTAAGGCAAAAAAGAAAGAGTTGAAAATCTTTGTTTCCGGATGCCTGCCGCAGCTTGTAAAAGACGATTTATTAAAAAAATATCCTTTTATTGACGGATATGTCGGAACCGGTAATTTTTCGAATATAGTCAAACTTATACAAAAGGACGTTTTTTTTGCCAAAACAGAAACTGCCGGCGGCATGAACGATTCAAGAAGAAGAGTTCTGTCAAGCAGTCTGCCGTCAACGTATATCAAAATATCCGAAGGCTGCGGCCACAGATGCAGTTTTTGCATTATTCCTAAACTAAGAGGAAAGTACCGCAGCAGGAGTATAAATTCAATAGTAAATGAAGCAAAAGCTCTTGCCGGCTGCGGAATAAAAGAAATAAATATTATCGCTCAGGATACGACAAGTTACGGCGTTGATATTTACGGAGAGTTTTATTTATATAAGTTAATGGATAATCTTTCCAAAATCAAAGATTTAAAATGGATAAGGCTTCTTTACGCCTATCCTTCCGGCATCAACAGAAAATTATTGGATGTTATAAGCCAAAGAGGCAATATATGCAAGTATATTGATATTCCCGTCCAGCATATTTCAAAAAAAGTTTTAAAAAATATGGCAAGACCTTTAAATACGAGAGAAGTCGTTGAAAATATAAAAAAGCGATATCCCGGTATTGTTTTAAGAACATCTGTCATTACCGGTTTTCCTTCCGAAACGGAAAGCGATTTTAAAGAACTTGCGGATTTTATAAAAGAAAATCATTTTGAACACGTCGGAGTATTCGGCTATAGCGACCAGAAAGACGCAAAATCTTATACAATGAAAAATAAGATAAACGACGGATTAATTGAAAAAAGAAAACAGACAATAGCTTCGCTGCAGTTTGAAAACGTTTTAAAAAACAATAAAAATAAAATCGGAAAAACTTTTGAAGTTTTAATTGAAAACATAAACGGCAAAAAGGCGTCCGGCCGGGCGAATTTTCAGGCTCCGGAAATTGACAATAATTTTATTTTTGATTTAAAATCAAATAATATAAAAACCGGAGAATTTAAAAAAATAATTGTTTCCGGCGTTAAAGATTATGATATAATAGGAAAACTGGATACTAAGTAAATATTAAAAGGTTTAAATTTGTTATGAATTTGGCGAACAGACTTACTTTATTGAGAATTATTCTTGTTCCGGTATTTGTTGTGTTTATGGCGATAGATACTTTTTGGACGAGTATTTTTGCTTTACTGATTTTTATCGGCGCTTCAATTACCGATTATTATGACGGCGTTATAGCAAGGCAGCAGAATACAATAACGACTTTCGGTATTTTTCTTGATCCGCTTGCGGATAAACTTTTGGTAACATCGGCTTTCGTTTCTTTTGTCGCTATCCCGGAATTGCGAATTCCGGCATGGATGGTTATAACTATAATTGCAAGAGAATTTATTATAACGGGTCTCAGGTCGCTGGGCGCTTCAAAAAATGTCATTATTCCGGCAAGCATATTCGGAAAATTTAAAACAACTTCGCAGATAACGGCGATAATAACTATATTGGTGATTTTGGTTGCTGAAGCCGGAACCGCTAAATTTTTAAAATTAACGCAGTATGATTTACTGGAAATGTCGGACGGATGGCAGTATATTTTAGGATGGCTGCTGATAAATCTTCCTTACTGGCTGATGTTTGTGGTTACGATTTTAACCGTTTATTCCGGAATAAATTATATTTTGCAGCATAAGGATGTTTTCAGGGACAGCCAGAAATGATGACTATACAAAGATCTCATATTATTTCAATGGGAGTTATAGAAACTAATTGTTTTTTGATTTATAATGAATTTACGAAAGGATGTATAATTATAGACGCCGGCGAAGATGCGCAGGCCGTTATTGACAAAGTTACCACGCTTGATTTAAGACCGGAACTGTTGATAAATACGCATGGACATTTTGACCATATCGCCGCAGATGACATAATAAGAGAAAAATACAAAATTCCGCTTGCTATACATGAACTTGAAGTTCCGTTACTGTCAGATCCTTATAAAAATGCATCCGTTATGACGGAGCGCGACGTCAAAATAAAAAACGCCGAAATTTTGCTTCAGGAAAAAGAATATAAAGCAAGTTTTTGCAGTTATTCGGTTATACATACGCCGGGCCATACTCTCGGTTCGGTATGCATCGCCGCCGGTAAATGGCTTTTTTCCGGAGACACGCTGTTTACAGGCTCAATAGGCAGAACGGATTTTCCTACCGGCAGCATGTCAATGATGAAGAAGTCGCTGGAAAAACTGAAAAAACTTGATAAAGACACCGAAGTTTTTGCCGGACACGGAACTTTTACGACAATAGGCAATGAACTTGCCAAAAATATATATTTGAGATAGACTATGCCGACCGCTTAACCGGTTATTTTAAAAATCAACAAAAATATACGGGATTTTTATATGGCAAATGAAAAGCTTGAAGATTTTATCGGTTATATACTGATAGAAAAAGGTTTGTCAAAAAATACGGCACTTTCGTATAAGAGCGATCTGCGTATATTTTTACAATATTTGCAGAATAAAAACATTCCTCCGGAAAATCTTACGCATGAAGAAATAACGAATTTTTTATGGTATCTTAAAACTGATAAAAAACTCAAAGCAAGAAGCATATACCGCATGATTGAATCCGTCAGGCAGTATTATAAATTTTTAATTTCCGAAGATATTATAAAAACCGATCCCACCGTATATTTGACGGTGCCTAAAATACCCGTAAATCTTCCTGATGTTTTAAATAAGCAGGAAGTTGACAAATTGCTCAACTCCGTCAATGATTCGGATGATTTGTCGGTAAGAAACAGGGCTATGCTTGAATTATTGTACGCAACGGGTTTAAGAGTGTCTGAACTTATAAATCTTAAATTTCCCGATATCAACATAAATGAAAAATTCATAAGAATTATGGGCAAAGGCAAAAAAGAAAGGCTTATCCCGTTCGGCGAAACGGCAAAACAATATATTAAGAGATATTTAAAAATAAGAAAAGATAAAAATACCGAAACAGTTTTTTTAACAAGACTCGGGAAAGGGATTTCAAGAGTTGAATTTTGGCGCCAGTTAAAAAACGCAGCCGTTAAAGCCGGCTTGGTTCAAAAAGTAAAACCGCATACTTTAAGGCATTCGTTTGCCACCCATCTTTTGGCGGCAGGTGCGGATATAAGATTTGTTCAGGAGATGTTAGGGCACAGTTCGATATCGACTACCCAGATATATACGCATGTTTCAAAAGAATATCTGAAAGAACAACATACCAAATATCATCCCCGTTCATAATAACGGTTTTATATTTTGGGCTGCAGTTTTGCAATTTCAAGTCTTATGTACTGTTCGCTCCGCTTCACTTCCGTACACCGCGCCTTGAAATTGTTTCACTTCGCACCAAACTATAAAACCTAAAAAAAGACAATAAAAAATTATTTGAGAGATGTAAACTTCGTTTTGAAAATACTTCATTTCGGCTGAAACTTTGAAGTCTCTTACGACAATTTTTTGTACACCGCGCCCTGAAATTGCTTCACTTCGCACCAAACTATAAAATCTAAAACGACAACGGCAAAAGATTTTTGTCGGGAATTTTGTTGTTGCTAAGCTTCCAAGCTTCCAAACATCCCGGCTTCTGAGCTTCTGCTTTTATTTCAGAGTGTTTGTTGATTTTTTTACTTCCGGAACGGGCTGTTCAATCTTTATTTTATCAAGGTCTGCCAATTCAATTTTTTTACGTAATTCAAACAATTCTTTATCCTGTCCGCTTAAAGTAACAGACGGAGGAGTTTTCATTTTAATGAAATTAAAAAATTTACCGTTTCTTTTAATTCTGAAATCAAGATGCGGTCCGGTTGCGGTGCCTGTCATTCCGACATATCCTATAAGCTGACCTTGTTTTATTTTAGCTCCTCTTTTAATACCTTTGGCGTATCTTGAAAGATGTCCGTAATAAGTTTCATAACCGTTCGGATGTCTTATGATTATTAAATTGCCGTATCCGCCGGATCTTTGCGCTTTTTTGACGGTTCCGTCTGCTACTGCCGAAACGGGAGTTCCCGAGGGAGCGGCGTAATCTATGCCTTCATGCGGTCTGTAATATTTTAAAATCGGATGATATCTTTTTTTGCTGAAAAAAGAACTTATGCGCGTAAACTGCAAAGGAGCTTTTAAAAATACTTTTTTCATTGACTGGCCGTTTTCGTCAAAATAAGCTTCGTTGCCTTTTAAATTTTTATAAAGAATAGCGGTATACGAACTTGTTCCCATGGTATATTGACCCGCTAAAATTTTTGACGATATTATCGTATGCGTTTTTTCAACGATGTCCACTTCATAAATTATTTTAAAGGTATCTCCTTTTCTTACTTCGGTTACAAAGTCTATCTTTGAAGCGAAGATATCTGCAAAAGCCATTATGGCGTCGGGTTTTATTTTTTGCAGAGACATTGCTTCCCAAAGCGAATTTTCTATCGTTCCGGAAGCGCTAATCGTTTGTTTTGACGTCTGCAAATCTATTTTATCGCAGGTTACGGTGTTATCGCTTGATTTTTTTAACGAATAATAGCAGATGTCCTGCGGGAAATAATTAAAATCCGTCCAGCTGGAATCGGAATACGTTATTTCATAATAATCGTTGGGTTTGCATTTGTTTACGTCTATTAATTTTCCGAGATTTTGCAGAATAAGAGAAACATCTTGTTCCGTCAGACGAGTCTGTTTAAAAGTATTGATAAAAACATCTCCATAATTGAAAAGCACAGTTTGGATTTCATGCATCGGAAACATATTTTGTTTTGTTAAGGCAGCGGGCTGTTCAGTCAGGACTTCGTCCTGTTTATTTGTTGAACATCCGCAGGAAATAAAAAACAAAGTACAAAGCAGATAAAAATGGATTTTGGTTTTCATATAGTTTTTTTAATTTTTACTGAGAATGATATTACAAAATAATCTTTTTTTTTTCAATAAATTTATATACGTAATAAATTTTAATATTCATATTGGCTTGAATTGTTAAAAATGGTATAATTTCCAAGTATGCAATGATACAATGGAGTATTAAGAATTTTTGTCCAGAGGTAGAAAGATGAAAGAAATGACGGGTTCGGAAATTTTTGTTGAAAGTTTATTAAGAGAAAATGTTGAAGTCGTGTTCGGCCTTCCCGGCGGAGCGCTGCTTCCCATTTTTGATAAAATACACGCTTCAAAATTAAAATTTGTGTTGGCTAAACACGAACAGGGCGCTTCCCATATGGCAGACGGCTTTGCAAGGGCAACCGGAAAAACCGGCGTTTGTCTTGCGACTTCGGGGCCGGGAGCCACAAATATCGTTACCGGTCTTGCGACCGCTTACATGGATTCAATTCCTATGGTTGCTTTTACCGGACAGGTTGCGACTTCTTTGATAGGAAACGACGCTTTTCAGGAGGCAGATACTACCGGAATAACCAGACCTGTAACAAAACATAATTTTTTGGTCAAAGACGTTAGAGAACTTGCAAAAACAATCAGACAGGCTTTTCATATCGCAAAAACAGGAAGACCCGGACCGGTTTTAGTTGATATTCCTGTTGATGTTCAAAGGGCGAAATGTAAATTTGTATGGGAAGATGTAGTTGAGATCCGCTCATATAAGCCTAACTATGAAGGTCATAAAGGTCAGATAAAAAAAGCATCAGACGCCATAAATGCAAGCAAAAAACCTATTCTGTATATAGGCGGAGGAGTTATAAGCTCAAATGCGCAGGCTGAAATTATGGAGCTTGCAAAAAAAGCAAATATACCTGTAACGTCAACGCTGCTTGCTCTGGGAGCTTTTCAGGGAGATGAAAAACTTAATCTCGGAATGCTTGGAATGCACGGAACATATTGCGCGAATATGGCGATGCAAAGCAGCGATTTGATTATAAGCGTAGGTTCAAGATTTGACGACAGATGCACGGGCAAAGTATGTGGTTTTGCTCCAAATGCAAAAATCGTACATATTGATATTGATCCTACTTCAATTTCTAAAATAGTTGATGTTGATATTCCGGTTGTAGGCGATGCGAAAACGATTCTTACGGAATTAAACAAAACGGTTGAAAATAAAGAAAATAAACAATGGCTGGCCGATATTGCAAAATGGAAACAGGAAGTTCCTTTACAGTATGATAATTCAAAAGGATTAAAACCGCAGTATATAATTGAAAAACTGTCCGAAATTACGAAAGGAAATGCAATCGTAGTAACGGAAGTAGGGCAGCATCAGATGTGGGCGGCACAGTATTACAAAGCGTCTGCTTCAAGGAATTTTTTAAGTTCCGGCGGACTTGGTACGATGGGATTCGGTTTTCCTGCAGGTATCGGCGCCAAGATAGCATGTCCTAAAAAAGAAGTTGTTGTTATAGCAGGTGACGGTTCATTTCAGATGAATATACAGGAGCTTGCAACGGCTGCTCTTTACGGGATAAACGTAAAAATATTTATTTTGAATAATCAGTATCTCGGTATGGTAAGGCAATGGCAGGAAATGTTTTACGGCAAGAGATATTCTCATACTTGTTTGAATAAGTCTAAAGATTGTCCGGAAATATGCAATACTCCCAACAAAAATTGTCCGGTTTATATACCTGATTTTGTTAAAGTCGCCGAGGCTTACAGCGCTCATGCCGTAAGAGTAACAGATTCAAAAGATGTTGAAAATGAAATAAAAAAAGCTCTGGCGTTTGACGGAGTATATTTAGTTGAATTTATGGTTGACAGAGAAGAGAATGTTTTGCCGATGGTGCCGGCGGGGGCGAACCTGGATGAAGTCATTACCCGTTTAGCCTAAAACTTTAATATTTGGACTACAACAAAAAAATCAAAGGGCTTATGTACCGTTTCACTTTCGTACACCGCGCCCTTTGATTTTTTTATTTCGCCTCAAATCTTAAAGTTTTCAAACGCATGAGATTCGCTCTTGCGATATTTCGTTTCGCTAAAAATCTTAAAGTTTTTCAATTGCTTATTGTGTTTTCTTATTTCGGCTTAAACTTTGAAGCCTTTAAAAGACAAAAAAGTTCTAAGATTTTTCTTAGGACTTTTTTATTTTATTGCCGAATCTTAAAGTTTTTCAATCCGCTCTTGAGTTTCTTCATTTAGGCTAAAAATCTTAAAGTTTTTCAATAATAATCTTAAAAATAATACTTTGATGTTTTGGGGGAGAAGGCGTTTTTGATGTGTTCGGTTTCAGCGCCGCATATTGAAACTACGTCAAAACGAAAGTCGCTTTCAATATTGTTTTGTTTTAAGTAGAACAACGCCGTTTTTATGATTTTATTTTGTTTTTGAATCGTTACAAATTCCGCGGGTGTTCCGAACTCTTTTGACTGTCTGTATTTTACTTCAACAAAAACGAGAGTTTTTTTGTCTTTGGCTATAATATCAATTTCACCGATTTTTAAACGGTAATTTTGTCCTATTATTTTATAGCCCGATTTTTTTAGATATTGAACCGCGGCTTGTTCATAGTTTTTGCCTATATCCGTTTTTAACATAAATTAAATAAGTTATGACGGTTTTATAAAATCTTTTACGGGAGCAAAAGTTTTTCTGTGTATTTCGCATGGACCGTATTGTTTAATGCATGCGATATGTTTTTTTGTGCCGTATCCTTTATGGTCTTCAAACAAATACTGAGGGAATTCTTTGGCGTATTGGTACATCAGTCTGTCTCTTGTAACTTTTGCAAGTATTGACGCGCAGGCGATGCATGCGCTTTTTGCGTCTCCGTCAACAATAGCTTCCTGATTTATATCTAAATCAGGAATTTTATGATTGCCGTCGACAAGAATTACTTCGGGTTTAATTTTAAGGCTTGATACGGCGTTTCTCATGGCAAGAAAAGTTGCTTCTAAAATATTTATTCTGTCAATAATTTTATTGTCAACGGTTGCTATGCCGTAAGCCGCCGCTTTTTGTGTTATGATTTCAAACAGTTCGTTTCTTTTTTTTTCGGTAAGTTTTTTTGAATCGTTTACGCCGTCAATGCTGGTGCCTTTTGGAAGTATAACTGCCGCCGCTACGACCGGACCTGCTAAAGGACCCCGCCCTGCCTCGTCAACTCCCGAGACAAAACTGAGTCCTTTATCGTAATATAATTTGTCAAAAAGAAAAATAATATTTCCCGTTTACTGTATTGCCGCCGGCGCCTGTTCCGCCGCTGCCGCTTCTTCCTGTTGTTTTGCCTGCATTTCTGAAATTCTTGCAGCTTTTCCTGAAAGATTTCTAAGGTAATAAAGTTTTGCTCTTCTTACTTTACCGGTTTTTACAACTGTTATTTTATTAATTCTCGGCGAATGAATAGGGAATATTCTTTCAACACCTATGCCGAAAGATATCTTTCTTACCGTGAAAGTTTCCGAAAGACCGGAACCTTTTCTCTGAATTACGACGCCTTCAAAAATCTGTATTCTTTCATTTCCGCCTTCAACAACTTTGAAATGAACTTTTACCGTGTCGCCGGATTTAAACTGTACCTTTACGTCTTTTTTCTGACTGGCTTCTACATGTGCTATAAGTGACATTTTGCTGCTCCTCTATTATTTTAATAAGTCAGGTCTTCTTTTTTTAGTTCTTTCCAAAGCCTGTTCTTTACGCCATTTTTCTATATCAGAATGGTTCCCCGACAATAAAACTTCGGGAACTTTCATTTTTTTAAATTCCGCGGGTCTTGTATAATGCGGATAATCAAGAAACCCGTTGTAAAACGAATCCTGTTGGACCGATAATTTATCCTGAACTACGCCCGGCAGCATTCTTGCGACGGAATCTATCAAAACCATTGCGGGAATTTCGCCGCCCGTTAAAACATAATCGCCGATTGATATTTCTTCGTCAACCCATTCGATTATTCTTTCGTCTATGCCTTCGTAATGACCGCACAATAAAACAAGATGTTCGTATTTTGCAAGTTTTTTGACGATGCCTGTTTTTAATGTTTTCCCCTGAGGGCTCATATAAATAACAAGCGGTTTTTTGAACGGATTTTTATATAAATTGTTCCGTTTTTTTACTCCGGCGCTTTTAAGCGCTTCGTAAACAGGTTCGGGTTTCATTACCATTCCCGGACCGCCGCCGAAAGGTCTGTCGTCAACTTTATTGTGTTTGTCTTTTGTAAAAGATCTTATATCCGTACAGCTTATGTTTAAAATTTTCTTATCAGCGGCTTTTGCCAAAAGACTGCAAGTCAAAGGCCCTTCAAACATTTTCGGGAATATAGTCAGAATATCAATCTTCATATACTATGTAACCGGCGTATTCCAAAATATCGTCAATTTTGATTTTTGAGCCGTACATGCTTTCATATCCCTCGGGCAAAGTTACGAATATTTTTTTTCTTAAAATATTTACTTCCGTAACTATGCTTTTTAACGCCGGTATTAAAAGTTCTTCTTCGTGCGATTTTATCACCCAAATATCATTTGCCCCGGTCGTCATAACATCTGATAAAAGACCCAGCTTGTTGCTTTTATTGTCGTAAACTTCAAAACCCAATATATCTTTAATTTTCCACTTCAAATCTGTCATATTACTCTACTATTTCAACATTTGTTCTTTTGTCAAGTTTGGCTGATGCAGAATTTACTATTATTCTTATGGCTTTTATTATTCTGCCTTCTTTTCCGATAATTTTTCCTCTGTCGCTTTCGGCGACTTTAAGTTCCAATATTGTTGATTTCTCTCCGGCAACCTCGTTTATCTCAACCTGTTCCGGATTGTCAACAAGAGCCTTTGCTATATAAAGAATCAAATCTTTCATTAGTCCTCCAAAATTAAACAGGCTGCTTTTATCCGGCAGGTTGTTGTTTTTTTACTAAAGAAGCAACTGTATCCGAAGCTTGCGCGCCGGTTTTTACCCAGTATTCAAACCTGTCCATTTTAATGTTAAGTTTGTTTTCCGTAAGCAACGGATCATACTGCCCGAGTATTTCTATAGGCTTTCCGTTTCTTTTTGCTCTTTGGTCTATGGCAACCACTCTGTAGTAAGGTCTTTTAGGTCTTCCGATTCTCTGTAAACGAATCCTCACGCTCATCTTTTGTCTCCTTAAAAATAATACAACCCGCTTTTTGCAGGCTTAGAAAGTTATTCTATATGTTTTTGCTTATTTTGTCAATAATGATTAAATCTCTTTTCTATTTTTGGCAAAGAAGTAAAAAATTGTTATTTATTTATGGCATTAAATATTCAATGTGTTTTCATTTTCCATGTTGTGGTATTTATAATGTTTGGCGGAAAAGCAGGATAGTGTTAAATTTCAATCCTAAGAAAATAAAAAATATGATCTCATAAATGCTTCAATCAATTTGTTATTTGTTTAATCAGTAAATTAAATATGCCGGAATATGAGAATACTTTTGTTGTTTTAGCAATAGCTTAAAGTTCAATCTTGATTTAATAATAAAAAGTTTGTAAAATCCATTATAGTCAAAAAAGTTTTGAGAAGGAGAAAAAAATGGCTGTAAAAAAATCAGTAAAAACAGCAGTAACGGGAAAAGAAGTAGAAAAGAAGAAATCTGTTGCAAAATCAATTAAAAAAGTTGCGGCAAAAAAAACTGCCGTAAGCAATCCGGAACCTAAAAAACAGGAACAGGTCAAAGAAACTGTCGCGAATTCTAATTCCTATGTTCTTATTGATCATCCATGTGAAAAAGAAAACATTACAAGCAGCGAATATGTCATAAGAATAGGCGCATCAATGGACGGATACGTTGAAATATCTTTTAACGACGCCGAATGGGAACCTTGCAGGTTTGCATCCGGATACTGGTGGTTTGACTGGAAATATTATAAACCGGGAAATGTTAAAATATCTGCAAGACTCGTTTCAAACGAAGGACAGATTTTAAAACTTTCCGATGTGAGAAAATGTAAGGTAATTTAAATATAATGTCTTGCGACACGGATAAAGAATCTTGCAGTTTGATTAAATTAATATCCATAGCGGTTTTTTCAATATCTGTTTTTGTTATAATTTTTTCTGTTTTTTCAAAAAAACAAACATTGCAGGAAAGATTAAAAAATGTCTATGACGGTTTATCTCCACAGGATTATGAATAATCCGTATAAACCGTTTCGGTAATATAATAATGTATTTAAAAAAATTAGAGCTTTGCGGGTTCAAATCATTTGCCGACAGAACTGTTCTTACGTTTGAACAGGGCGTTTCTTCCATTATAGGGCCTAACGGCTGCGGGAAATCAAATATTTCCGACGCAATACGCTGGTGCTTGGGAGAACAAAGGGCAAAGTCAATGAGAAGCAAGGCTATGCAGGACGTTATTTTCAGCGGCACAAAATCAAGAGCCGCTACGGGTATGTCCGAAGTTACTCTCGTTTTTGATAATTCGCAGAATACAATCCCGATAGATTATTCGGAAGTCGCAATAACAAGAAGGCTTTTCAGAAGCGGCGAAAGCGAATATTTCATAAATAAAAACCAATGCAGGCTCAAAGACATAAGAGATTTGTTTCTTGATACGGGTATCGGCAGCGGCGGCTATTCAATAATAGAACAGAATAAAGTTGAAGAGCTCGTTATGGCTACGCCTGAAATAAGAAGAGAGTTTTTTGAAGAAGTCGCCGGCGTCGCAAAATATAAAGCAAGAAGGGAAGAGACTCTTCACAGGCTTGAAAAAATAGAAACCGATATGGCAAGGCTTAAAGATTCTCTCAATATTTATGAGGATCAGATAAAGAAACTTGACGTTCAGGCAAGGAAAGCCAAACAGTATAAAAAATATCAGGAAGAACTGGCAAAATACGAAATAGCGGATATCGTCAATAATCTTGCAAGAGGTTATGAACAGATAGAGCAGCTTAAAAAAAACCTTGAACCGAAAATAAGAGAATTTGAAACCGCAAACACGCTGTTAAACCAGATGGAAACCGAAGTTGAAGAATTGAGACTTTCACAGATAGAAACCGATGATAATTACGTTTCCTTAAATAACGAATATTCGCAGCTGAAAAGTTCAATAACGATCGCCGACAGCGCAGTAAAAAATTTAAGACAGAAAGACGCCGAACTTTTAAACGAACAGGGCCGTTTGAAAACTGAAATAGAAGAGTCGCAGGAAAAAATTTCAAAGTATGAGAACGATATTCTTACGATTAATACAAACGACGACGGAATAGAACAGGAAGTCGCGTCTTTAAAATCTGAATTTGAAGAAAAAGAAAAAGATTTCAACGCTCTTAAAGAAAAACTTGCCGAACTTGAAAACAAAGAAAATCTTACAAGAGATAAATTATACGAGCTTGAACAGAAAAAAGACATTTTAATAAATTCAAAAACAAGCATTTATCAGGAACAGTCGGAAGCAAACGCCGAAGTAGGCTCGCTTACAAGGCAGATTGAAAGACTAAAATCGGAAATACAGCCGTCTACCGACGAGATAGAGTCGGATAACAAAGCGCTTGCCGAAACTCAGGCCCAGCTTGAAGAACTTGCGAAAAAAGAAGAAGAATCAAAACAGATTGTTTTAAATATAGAAACGGAAATATCAAATTTAAAAGAAAAAGAAAGCAGTCTGAAACAGAATATAGCCGCAATTGAGGCAAGAATCAGCACTCTCAAAGAAATGGCTCAGCGCGATCCGGTAACGGCTTCAATTAAAGCAGTTATAGACGCCGGTTTTGCAAAGACGACAGTAAGCTCAATTATCGCTCCGGACGAAGATAAAATAGAAACGGCGGCGGTCGCTTTGGGCGATAAGCTTGATTATTTGATATGCGATACGCTCAGGCAGGCCGAAGACGCGGTAAAATATCTTAAAGAAAACAATCTTTACAAACTAACGTTCTTGGTTTTGGAAAAATTGCCCGAAATTCAGGAACAGACCGCCAACGCAGGATTTGCCAAAGGTACTGAGCTGTTTAAATTGTTAAACTGCTCTAAAGAAAACGAAAAAATAGGCAGATTTATAGCTTACGGAACTTATATTGACGATGATAAAATCTACGGGCAGGCGACTGTTTTCGGCGGCGGCAGAAATTTGTCGGATAAACCGGTTTTAGTTGAAGAGCAGATTAAGAAATTAAATCATGACATTGAAAATAAAAGACAGGAACTTGAAGTTCTTAATAAAGAAATTTCGGTGCATGAAGACAAAGAACTTAATATAAATCTTGACAACAGGACAAATTCAAACGAAAAGACAAAAGTTGCGTTAAGAATTGAATATTTTAAAGAAACCATAGAACAGAAAAAATCAAATATCGCCGAAACCGTCAGCGAAATTGAAAGGCTGCAGTCCGAACAAATCGCTAAAAAACAGCTGGCCGATTCCGTAAATGAAAAATTTACCGAAATAGACAACAGCCTGGCTGAAATTGAAATTGAAAAATCACGTCTTGAAGAAATATTGCAGGCGACCGAAACCGAAGCCGGGCTTTTAAAAAATACCGAAGAAGAAAAACACGATATTTATATGGCCGTTTCAACAAAATTCGCCCAGAGAGAAAGCGATTTAAACAACAGACAGCAGGGTAAAAAATATATAGAAGACAATATCGCAAATTTAAAAGAGCAAATACTTCAGAAAACAAACAGAATCGCCGAGATAGAACTTTCTCTTCAGGAAATTTTAACTTCTCAGGAACAGGAAACGGCGAATATCAGAAAATATAACGATGAAATAATAGAAAAAGAAACGGCTTTACAGCTTGTAAAATCAAAAAGAGACGAAATTATAGCAAGCATAGAATCAAAAAACATAGTCATACACGAAACAAAAATTAAAGTGGAAGCTCTCAGGCAGGAAGTAAGCAATATGGAAGGCGACCAAAAAAGTTTTATAACGCAGAAAAACTTTTTGGAAACAAGAATAAGAGAATCTTACGGAAAAACTTTTGAAGAGCTTAAAGACCAATATCTAGGCGTTGAAGTTGACAGAGAGACGATTGATAAAATAAAGAAAAAAATGGAAGATATGGGTCAGGTCAATATGGCCGCTCAGGAAGAATACGACCAGCTTTCGCAGAGATACGATTTTATAGTCACGCAGCAGAACGACCTTATAAAAGCCAAAAAAGATCTTGAAGAAGTTATACAAAAGATAAATCAGACTACCGTTGAAAATTTCAAAAAGACTTTTGACGTTGTCAGAGAAAATTTTAAAATACAGTACAAAAAATTGTTCGGCGGCGGAGAAGCGGATCTTACGCTTACCGATGAAAACAATCTTCTTGAATCCGGCGTTGATATTTCGGCGCAGCCTCCGGGAAAAGCCGTTAAAAATATTCTTCAGTGTTCGGGTGGGGAAAAAGCCCTTACGGCCGTTGCGCTTCTTTTCTCGTTCTTTCTTACAAAGCCTTCGCCTTTCTGCATACTTGACGAAGTTGACGCTCCTCTTGACGACGCAAATATAGGAAGATATATAAACGTCATAAAAGAATTTGCCCAAAAAACACAGTTTTTGGTTGTTACTCATAATAAACGAACAATGGAAATGGCGGACGTTCTTTACGGCGTGACTATGGAAGAACAGGGTATTTCAAAAATAATATCGGTCAGAATGAGCAGGGAGAGCGAACAAGAAATAGACCAGATACTCGAATCAAAACCTAAATAAGCAAAAAGACTTTAATATTTTGGCTACAACTTTATATCGCAAGAGCTTATGTACCCCTCACGGGCATGTACACCACGCTCTTGCGATATTTTGTTTCGCTCAAAATCTTAAAGTCTTAAAAGATTTGAAATACTTTTAGTTCGCACAAAATATTGCCAGTCACCGACTACACAACTGCAACAACTAACAAAATCTAAAATCTTAAAGTCTAAAAATTCGGCATATTTTCTTTTTATAAAATAAAATTTTAAGTATAATATTAGTATGTCTAAAACTATAATATCTTCAATCTATTGCGATACATACGAACAGACTGCGGTTGATAAAGCCGTTTTTAAAGCAATCAACTCTCTGGGCGTATTGGATAAAATAAAACCCGGCTCAAAGATTCTTATAAAGCCTAATCTTTTGAGCGATCACCGTCCCGATGAAGCAATAACAACACATCCTGCAATTATAAAATCAATAGTTCAAATAGTTAAATCAAAAGGCGCGGTTCCTTTTATAGGAGACAGCCCCGGAAATATTTTAAAAGGTATTGAAAACGTATGGGAAAAGACGGAAATGACGTCAATTGCCGCCGAAGCCGGAATCCGCCTTGTAAGTTTTGAAACTTCCGGAGTAAAAGAAATGCCGGTCAAACATCCTACCGTTAAATCAATAAGCGTAGCCAAAACCGTATTTGATTTTGACGCAATAATAAACGTTCCGAAATTAAAAACGCATACGTTTATGGGGCTTACATGCGGAGTAAAAAATTTTTACGGATGCGTGCCGGGCATAAGAAAAATAGAATATCACAAAATGGCGCCTTCTCCGTATGATTTCGGTCTTTTGCTGGGCGAACTTTACGGGATTTTAAAAGATAAAATTCTTTTTACGGTTGTCGACGGCATTGAAGGTCTTGAAGGAAACGGACCCAGCACAAAAGGCATAAAAAGAAAATACAATATTGTATGCGCCGCGGCCGACGCAGTCGCGCTGGATACTTATATTACGCAATGTATTGAAAAAAATTATAAAAAAAATTTCTTTATTAAAATTTTAAAGAATTACGGAGATACCGATTACGAAAAATTTGAATTTAAAGGTGACGGCGTTGCAAACTTTAATTTTGAAGCGGTAAAACTGCCGATAACAAAAATTTTAAATATGATTCCCGTCAGCCTTGCCAGATTTGCCGGCAAATATATAGGCAGGTTCTTATGGATAAAACCGTTTATAGAAGAGGATAAATGCGTAAAATGCGGTCAGTGTTTAAAATCATGTCCGGCAAAAACTATAATAAAAACGGATAAAGGTATAATATATATCAATGAAGAAAACTGCATATCGTGTTTCTGCTGCCATGAGTTATGCGGATACAAAGCGATAGAAATCAAGGAAAGCATAATCGCTAAACTTTTTATAAGGCTTAAGAAAAACAACAAATGAGAAAAATAAAACACTATATTGAGTATATATCATTAAGAACAGTTATGTTTTTTTTATATCTTATGCCGGTCAAAGCCGCAAAAAAAATAGGATTATTGATCGCGGAATTTGCTTTTTATTTTGTGCCGGTGAGAAAAAAACACGTCATAGAATCTCTCACGATTGCTTTTCCTTCAAAAAACCGCAAAGAAATTTTAAAAATAGCAAAGGATGTTTACAGACAGTTTGTGATTACCGTGGTTGAATTTATTTTCTTCAGAAAAATGACAGGTGAAGAGATTAAAGATATGTATGAAGATTCGGATTTTAAACTTATGGAAGACTCTTTAAAGCAGGGTAAAGGAGCGGTGCTTCTTTCAGGTCATTTCGGGAACTGGGAACTGCTTGCAAAATCCTTCGCGCAGAGATATCCGACTTCGGTAATAGTAGCACAGCAGTCAAATCCTATGGTAGACAAACTTATGAACGAAACAAGAACGATAAAAGGTTTCAATACGATATATAAAGACAGTCTTGTTTTCAGAGCCGTTTCAAGGGCTTTAAAAAGAAACGAATTTGTCGCCATCCTGGCAGATCAGGACGCGGGAAGACAGGGAGTATTTGTTCCGTTTTTCGGAAGGCTTGCTTCAACGGCAAAAGGGCCGGCTGCTTTTGCTTTAAGATGCGGATGTCCCATAATTGCGGCTTTTGCCGTAAGAAAACCGGACGGAAAATATAAAACTGTTCCGGTTGAAATAAAAAAACCGGAAGGCGTTGAAGAAGAAAAGGCTATAGAAATGATTATGGCCGAATACAGCAGAATTTTACAAAAACAGATAGAAGAATACCCTTCCTATTGGTTCTGGTTTCACAGAAGATGGAAAACAAAAAAACAGGACTAAATTTTCAGAACGCTTATTTTTTTACCGCGGTCAAGCAGGTTTATTATTTTATTTATTATTTCTTCTCTTGGAAGAAGTTTTTTTAATTTGTAAAAGTCCGAATCAGGATTTTTTGCGGTTCCGATTATAAAATTAATTTCTGGTTCTTCTTTTAATATGTCTGATAAAATTAAAGCGTTTTTGTTTTTAACCGGTTTTCCCGATAAGTTTTTATAACAGTCGTTTAATGTTATAAGCCCTTCGCAGGCCAGAGCGATTCCGTCTATTTTATAATATGCCTCGGGCAGAAAACCCGTATAATTTATAGTTATTTCCGGAGTCAGATTTAATATTCTGCAGTATGTTTTTATTGTTGAAGTTCCGCACAGTATTTTTTTGCCGTGCGATTTTGAAAATTTTTCAATTAAATTTTTATCTTTATGTTTATCCGCGGGCAGACCGGAAAAAACGCTAAGCATTGATTTTCTCTCCTAAAAAACGGTTGACGTTTTTAATTTTTTGGACTATAAATATTATGCCGGTGGTTTAGCCCACCAAGCTCTGCACAGCAGAACGCTTCTGGGAGCCGCCGGCGCTTTATTTTTTGTCGATTGAATCTGAATTTGCGTTTTTCCGCATAAATATAACGGTATTGACGTTCTTTCCTTTAAAATCCAATGTTTGCTCTTTATAAAAGTATTCTTTTATGTATTTTTCTCTGGCATTCAGTTTAACGGTTTCATTTTTTATAAAATCGGGTATATCCGTATTTTTATTTTTAAATTTACGTTCGTTGATTCTGTGAATAAAAGAGTCAATTTTATTTTGAGTTGAAATATTAACGTCGCGGATTATTATATCGGCGCCGCTTATATCACTGCAGCCGGCGTAATCGTTGATTATCGTAAAATTTAAACCGTTTAAACGCATTATTATATTTATTGAATTTATATCGTCAAGATTTACGTCGACAAAAACTGTTCTTTTATTGCGTACGTCGTTATAGTTTTTCAGACAGTTAACGATAGTTTCCGGTTTTTTCACGGTATTGGCATCATAAAAAATAATATTTCTGCCGTATTTCGCGTAATATCTTATTTCAGGGCCCGCTAAACGCGTGCTTATTCTTGAAAAACCGAGATTTATGCGGTAGGAAAAATCAATATACTGCATAATTCCTAAAATTATAATAATTGCAAGTAAGGTTTTTTTTAAATGCACGCTTTTCAGATTCGATACGTATATTGCGGCTATCAATATCATGGCGGGAATAAAACCGGCTCCGTATTCCGCCTGTTTATGATGCGGCATCAAAGTTATTACGGTCCAAGGTATAAAAAACCACAGCAGCAATAAATATTTATATTTATTTTTATATTCTTTGATATACCAGAATATTCCCGCGGCAAACAGTATAAATATCGGTAGCGATAACAATTCGTCGTAAAGACCTAACGTTATTGCTCTTATGTTTTCAAATGACATGTTTACCGGTTCGGTTGACGGTTCATATAAAATTTTCTTTATTATTCCGGGTCTTGCATAATGTAAAAATGATAAGGGAATTAAAGCAAGAAGAGACGCGGTTAAATTTGTTATAGCGGCGGTTCCTGAATTATTTCTCAGTGCCTTAGCCGCCGAGACTATAAACGGAACGATAAAAAAAGCGATAAAAGCGTCTTTTACCAATAACCCCAACCCGGCGGAAATACCGTATAACAACGACCATTTTAAGTTTGTAAAATATTTTGTTTTTATCAGACAGTATATGTTAAACGTTATCGCGGCCATTATGTGATAATCCTGATGTCCGTACTGTCTGCTCATGCCGTATACGGCCGGGACGAGAGCAAATAATATCATTGCCGTATTTCCGGCTTCATTGTCTTTTAATTCTTTTCCGATTTTATATATAAAATACAAAGGGATTAAAAAGAAAATATAATTTATAAAAATTATGATTAAATCAAAATATTTTTTGCCGAAAACGGCGAACATTGATTTTGTTATATATGTTAAAAGCGGCGCGTTGTCAAAAAAATAATCAGAATTGAAAATATCCAAAAAATGAAGAGTGCTGAATCCGTAAGGATAAACGGGAGTATTTAATATCCACCATATGAAATTTCCGGCTGCGTAAAATGCGGCTATTGCCAAAAAAATTATTTTAGAATTTGTTTTCATTTTATTAATGGTTATAGAGGCTTACTCCTTTTGTTTTATTTGATTTTAGCAAATTTAAACCATGAAAATAAAAATCCCGTTCTTTTTGAATATTATAAAAAGAACGGGATTATATTGTTTTTTTAAAAATGCCGTCAGGCTATTGTTTTTATTTCTTCGTCAATCGCCTTTTCGGCAAGTTCGACAGTGCATTTTGTTATTACTTTTGAACCTATTCTTACAACAGGTCCTTTTGAGCATTTTTCAAAACAAAATGAGGCCTGTACTTCAACGGTGTCTTTTATGCCCTTTTTATCTACAAGCTCCAAAATCTGCTTGAGAAGTTTCTGAGAGCCTCTTAACATGCAGCTTGTTCCAAAACACACATTTATCTTAAGATGCTTTTCGTCAATTCCTTTATGTATAGTAAAAGGATTTTCGGCAAGTCTCTTTCTGCTTGTATGTTTTGCATGCAGGCATTCATGCGCTTCGTGGCTGCCCGGTTCTTTGAGGAAATCTTTATATAATTTCTGAACGTAAGGATTGTCCTGCGGCTTATGAAGTTCAAGCACCTTATCGTTTTCATAAAGACATTTCGTTCTTTTTTTCCTTACGTCTAAATCTTTATAAACAGGCTGTCCCGCTCCTCCGATACATCCGCCTGGGCATGCCATAACTTCTATAAGGTCATATTTTTTTGTAGCTCTTATGTCTCTTATTACTTTTCTTGCGTTGCCAAGTCCGTGCACTACGGCGACTTTTAAATCTTTGCCGTTTACTTTGACAGAAGTTTCTCTTATTCCGTCTTCTCCTCTTACAAAACTGAATTCATCCACTTCGTTTGAATCGGCTTTAGCAAGAACATTTCTTAAAACGGCTTCGGTTACTCCTCCGGAATTTCCAAATATTACGCCGCCGCCTGTTTTAAAACCCAGAGGCATATCAAACGCCGAACGTTCAAGAGTTGAAAATGTCAGCCCTGATTCTTCTATCATTCTTGCGAGTTCCTGCGTCGTTAAAACAAAATCCGTATCCTGTATTCCGTCTGTTGAAAGTTCAGGCCTTTTTATTTCAAATTTTTTGGCTGTGCACGGCATTACCGAAACAACCACTAAATCTTCTTTTTTAATTCCGTACATTTCCGGAAGAATTTTTTTTGCTATAGAACCGAACATTCCCTGAGGTGAACGGCAGCTTGAAAGATTTTCTATCATATCGGGATAATACTGTTCCACAAACTTTACCCATGCAGGACAGCATGACGTAAACTGAGGCAGTTTTTCGCCTGCCGAGAATCTGTCTGCAAATTCTTTTGATTCTTCTACTATCGTCATATCCGCCGCAAAAGAAATATCAAATACTTTTTTAAAGCCCATTGTTCTTAAAGCGGTAACCATTTTACCTGCGGCCGATGTTCCCGTTTCTTTTGTGTCTCCGAAAGCTTCGCCGATTGCTGCTCTTACCGCCGGCGCTATCGCTACGACCACTGTTTTATTTTTATTGCTTAAAGCGTTCCATACGGGGCTGACATCAGATTTAGGAGTTAAAGCACCTGTCGGGCATACTCTTGCGCACTGGCCGCAGTAAACGCATTCGGAAGATTCAAGATTTTTTCCAAAGCTTGGACATACTGCGGAATTTGAACCTCTGTGTGCAAAATCTATGGCGCCGACGGTTTGTATTTCTTCGCAAAATCTTACGCAGTCTCCGCAGAGTACGCATTTTGTAGCGTCTCTTACTATTGACGGCGTTGAAAAGTCGACAGGTTCAGGTTTTCTTACATTTTGGAATCTGACTTTATGTATTCCGAGTCTTCTTGCAAGAGTCTGAAGCTGGCAGCTTTCGCTTTTATGGCAGCTTGTGCAGTCTTTATTGTGGTTTGCAAGAAGCAGTTCGACTATCATTTTTCTCATTTCTCTTATTTCTTCGTTGTTTGTTACCACTACCATTCCTTCTTCTGCCGGAGTGGAACAGGCCGGAAGTATTCCTCTTCCCTGCACGTTGACCATGCAAAGCCTGCATGCGCCGTATGTGCTCAGTTCCGAGTGGTAGCAGAAAGTAGGCAGTTCGATATTTGCCTTTCTTATTACTTCAAGAAGATTTTTTTCATTATCAAAGGTGTATTTTTTTTCGTTTATAGTAATAGTTTTCATTTTTTATCCTCTCTTAATCGCTTTGAATTTGCATGCGTCTATGCAGACTCCGCATTTTACGCACAGGCTCTGTTCTATAACATGTTTCTGTTTTTTATCGCCTTTTATCGCTTTTACCGGACATTTCATTGCGCAGACCGTGCATCCTATGCACTTATCCGGATCTATCGTTATATTTACAAGACTTGTGCATGAGCCTGCCGGACATTTTTTTTCTTTTACATGCGCATCATATTCATGTCTGAAATATTTTAAAGTTGAAAGCACAGGATTGGGGGCGGTTTTGCCCAGTCCGCAAAGAGAACCGATTCTTACGGTGTGCGCAAGTTTTTCAAGAAGAGGAATGGTTTCAGGCGTTGCTCTGCCTTCGGTAATATCTTCAAGCATTAAAAGCATCTGTCTTGTTCCTTCTCTGCACAAAACACATTTTCCGCATGATTCATTCTGTGTAAATTGCATAAAAAATTTTGCTACGCTTACCATGCAGGTTGTCTGGTTCATAACAACAAGTCCGCCTGAACCGACCATTGCGCCTACAGTTCTTAGAGAATCAAAATCTAAAGGCAAATCTAAATGTTCTTTAGTTAAACATCCGCCCGAAGGCCCTCCGATTTGTACGGCTTTAAAAGCGCCTTCTTCAACTTCTCCTTTATCATTTGTTACTCCGCCTGCTATGTCAAATATGATTTGTCTTAAAGTTGAACCGAAAGGAACTTCTATAAGACCGGTATTTTTAACGTGTCCGGTCAATGCGAACGTTTTTGTTCCGGTAGATGTTGCAACGCCTACGCTTTTAAATTTATCAGCTCCGTCTTTTATTATAAGAGGGACGGTCGCAAGAGTTTCAACATTGTTTATGACTGTCGGTTTTCCCCGGAGTCCGCTTTGAGCCGGAAACGGAGGTTTAGGTTTAGGCATTCCTCTTTTCCCTTCAATAGATGCTATAAGAGCTGTTTCTTCTCCGCATACAAAAGCGCCTGCTCCTTCCATTACGTGCAGTATAAAATTGTGGTCGGATCCGAAAAGTTTTTCTCCTAAAATTCCGTATTCCGTCGCTTTTTTTATGGCGCTTTTCATTCTTTCAACGGCAAGATGGTATTCGGTTCTGACGTATACATATCCTTCGTCCGCTCCTATCGCTTTTGCCGCTATTATCATTCCTTCTATAACGCTGTGAGGATTTCCTTCAAGAACGCTTCTGTCCATAAAAGCTCCGGGATCTCCTTCGTCGCCGTTACAGATAACGTATTTTTTCGGTTCCGGCTGTATTCTTGTCAGATCCCATTTTCTGCCTGTCGGAAATCCGCCTCCGCCTCTTCCTCTCAACCCCGAATCTATCATCGTTTTGCAAATCTCTTCGGCGCTCATTTCAAGACATGCTTTTTTTGCGCCTGAATATCCACCGAGGCTTATATATTCTTCAATATCTTCGGCTCCTATAAATCCGCATTTTTTTATAACAAACCGGTGTTGTCTTTTATAAAAAGGGATTTCTTCCGGACCTTTAAATATTTTTTTATCTTCGGTGTAACAAAGTCTGTCTATTATTTCGTTTCCGATTATGCTTTTTTCGAGGATTTCTTTTACGTCTTCAACTTTTACTTTCGTATATAAAATATTATCCGGCATTAAAGCTACAAGAGGTCCCATCTGGCAGAAGCCCTGGCATCCGCTTTTTGAAAGCATTAAACTTGTACTTTCTTCTTTTTTAAATTCTATGCATACGTCTATTTTCATATTGGCGGCAGTTTTCATAAAAGTGTCATAAACTTTCAATGCTCCGTTTGCCACGCATCCCGTTCCCGCGCAGAGAATTATTCTTTTTTTTATATTTTTTGAGGACGCCTTCACGTCGTTTGTTATTTTATCAAGATCTATCATTTTAGAGAGCCTCCTCTTTTTTAATTATATCGTCGATTATTTTTGAAAGTTTTTCAGGCGTTACCTGTCCGTAAACGTCGTTGTCTACAAGCATTACCGGAGCAAGTCCGCATGCGCCCAGACATGATACCGCTTCAACCGTAAAGAGCATGTCTTTTGTAGTTATTTCTGTTCCTTTCAAATTAAGTTTCGTTTTAAGAGCGTCTATGAGAAGAGATGATTTTTTTACGTGGCATGCGGTTCCGTCGCAAACTTTTATAATATGCTTGCCTTTTGGCTTAAGCGTAAAATGCGAAAAAAACGTAGCTACTCCGTAAACTCTTGCCGGCGAAATATTAAGCGATGAAGCTATAAAAGCAAGTATCTCTTCCGGAAGATATCTGTAAACGTCCTGTACGGCCTGAAGAATTGGAATAAGTTTTGTCTTATCTCTGCCGTTCTCTTCCAAAATCTGGCAGACTTTGTCAAACTTTCCGTAATTTTCCATACAAATCTCCTGATATTAAATATTTTTATTTATTTTTAATTCAATTTTTTTTGACAAAACCGCAAGAGACGAAGCCAGATTTTCATGCTGCACTATGATTCCGTCTTTTACATTTATTTTTACAGGCGCAAAATTCCATATTGCTTTAATTCCGGCGCTAACCATTCTGTCGGCAATTTTTTGCGCATATGCCGCCGGAACGGTTAAAATTCCTATTTCAATATCCATTCTTTTTATTATTTCTTCAAGTTTGTCAGTGTGAAATACGCTTTTTGTATTTATAAATTTGCCTACCTTATCCGGGCTTGTGTCAAAAGCGGCGACTATTTCAAGACCGAATTCTTTAAATCCGTGATAACCCAAAAGAGCATAACCCAAATGGCCTGCTCCGACGAGAATTGCTTCATTTTTTATATGGCAGCATAAAAATTTTTCAATGTTTGCTATAAGTTCTTTTAATTCGTATCCGACTTTCGGTTTTCCGGCGACTCCGGTTGTTTCAATATCTTTTCTTACCTGTATGGGGTTTAGATTTAGTTCCGTTGCAATTTGAGAGCATGAAACGACGGAAACATTTCTTGTTTCAAGAGTTTTTAAATATTGCAAATATACCGGAAGTCTTCTTAAAGTGGGTTCTGAAAAGTCATTTGTTGAATCTAAAATGATTTGATTTTTCAATGTATTCTCCATTAGATAAAAATTTATAGATAAAATTATATCTATTTAAAAATAATTTGTCAACATAAAAAATGATTTTTTAATAAGGCCGGTTAAAAATAAACAAAAATACGAGCTTCAATTACGATTTGTTTATTTTAATCAAAAAAAATTTGATAAATCAATAGAATTCGTTTGCAAAAAAAGAGTGAATTTTATATAATTCGCGTTATTATATTAAAATTGCAGGAGAACTATCATGTCAAGTCCTTTGGCGGTGCTTGAAGCCAAAAAACAGCAGGCAAAAAAAAATCTTGAAGAAATCGGTTATTTTTCTGACGTAAAAATTTATGTCGGTATGGCAACATGCGAAATTGCGGCAGGATCAAATCACGTGATGGAAGTGTTTCAAAACGCTGTTAAAGAAGACAAATCTTTAAAAGGCGTTTACTTAAGCCAGAAAGGCTGCGCCGGAAGATGTAATTTAGAACCTACCGTTGAAATTTATCAGAAAGGGAAAGATCCGGTAAAATATGTAAAAGTAACGGCGGAAAACGCAAAAATTATCATTGAAAAACATATAAAAAAAGGCGAAGTTATAAAAGAATGGGTGGGCAAATAAATGGAAAAACAAATGTTTACTGACAGATTTGCTTCGGTTTTCGGTACGGAAAGTTTTTTTAAAAAACAAAAAAGAATAGCTTTAAAAAACTGCGGCCTCATAGACCCTGAAAATATTAACGATTACATATACGCCGACGGATATAAGGCTTTAGGCACTGTTCTTACAAAAATGACTCCCAAAGATGTCGTTGAAACAGTCAAGGCTTCCGGATTAAGAGGAAGAGGCGGAGCGGGATTTCCGACGGGACGCAAATGGGAATTAACCGCCCAGCAGGAATCTGATGAAAAATTTGTAGTTTGCAACGCCGATGAGGGAGACCCCGGAGCTTTTATGGACAGAAGCGTTGTAGAGGGTGATCCTCACACCGTTATAGAAGGAATGGCGATAGGCGGATATGCGATAGGTTCTTCAAAAGGAGTAGTTTACATAAGAGCCGAATATCCTCTTGCTATAAAAAGACTTATAAAAGCGATTGACGATGCAAGAAAAGAAAATTTTTTAGGAAAAAATATTTTAGGTTCAAATTTTTCTTTTGATATAGAAATAAGATACGGCGCAGGCGCTTTTGTCTGCGGAGAAGAAACGGCTTTAATACGTTCCATAGAAGGATTAAGGGGAATGCCTAAATCAAGGCCTCCGTTTCCGGCCGCAAAAGGTTTATTCGGAAAACCGACTCTTGTAAACAACGTTGAAACATGGGCAAATATTTCATCCATAATAGTTAACGGAGTCGATTGGTTTTCATCAATAGGAATTGATAAAAGCAAAGGAACAAAAGTTTTTGCTCTGGCCGGGAAAATCGTAAACACCGGTCTTGCCGAAGTTCCGATGGGAATGACGCTAAGAGAAATTATATATGATGTCGGAGGCGGAATACCCAACGGCAAAAAATTCAAAGCAGTTCAGACGGGCGGTCCTTCCGGCGGATGTCTCACCGACAAAATGCTTGACACAAAAATAGATTATGAATCTTTAATGCAGGCCGGTTCGATTATGGGTTCCGGAGGAATGATCGTTATAGACGAAGATTCATGCATGGTTAATATTGCAAAGTTCTTTTTGCAGTTTACTCAGGACGAATCGTGCGGCAAATGCGTTCCGTGCAGAGAAGGAACAAAAAGAATGCTTGAAATTCTTACAAGAATAACCGACGGCGAAGGAAAACCGGGCGATATAGAAAAGCTTGAAGAACTCGGAAACGTAATTAAAAAAGCGTCTTTGTGCGGACTCGGACAGTCTGCTCCTAACCCCGTATTAAGCACTATCAAAAATTTCAGGGAAGAATACGAAGAACACGTTTATCAAAAAAAATGCAGAGCCGTCGTATGCGAAAAACTTATAACTTACACGATAAACGATAAATGCATAGGATGTTCGGCATGCAGAAGAGCATGTCCTGTAGTCGCAATAACGGGAGCTCCGAAAGAAGCTCACACAATCCATCAGGAATTATGTATTAAATGCGGGAAATGTTTTAGAAGCTGCAAATTCCACGCCATTGATAAAACTTCCGAAGCCAAGGAGCAGAAATAATGAGCACTGTTAAAATTTTTATAAATAATAAAGAATATAACGTTGATTCAACTTACACGATAATGAAGGCGTGCGATGAAATAGGAATAAAAATTCCCAGGCTCTGTTATCATCCTAAACTTTCAATATCAAGCGGATGCAGAATATGCATAGTGGAAGTGGAAGGTATGAGAAATTTTGTGGCTTCATGCTCTTATCCTGTTTCAGAAGGCATGAAAGTTCATACAAATACCGACGCCATAAGACAGGCGAGAAAAGATATTCTTGAACTGATCCTTGACAATCATCCCAAGGACTGCAATACGTGCGTAAGAGACGAAGTGTGCGAACTTCAGCAGCTTGCGTCGTCAATAGGGCTTAGAGAAAGAAAATTTGAAGGCGTTTTAAGAACTCCTTTTGTTGACGCTTCATCTCCTTCAATAGTAAATAACCACGATAAATGTATTTTGTGCGGAAGATGCGTCAGAGTATGCGCGCAGATACAGAATGTTTCGGCGATAGACTATGCAAACAGAGGGTTCAATACGGTAGTAGTTCCCGCATATAACAATCCGATATCCGAAAGCGTATGCACTTTGTGCGGACAGTGCGTTAATATCTGTCCGACGGCGGCGCTTACGGAACAGAATTATACAAAAGACGTTTTTTCTCTTCTCAACGATAAAACAAAAGTAAAAGTAGCGCAGATTGCTCCGTCGGTAAGAGTGGCGATCGGCGAAGCTTTCGGAATAAAACCCGGCAATAATATGGCAAGAGAAATAGTCCATGCTCTTAAACTTTTGGGTTTTGACTATGTTTTTGACGCGCAGTTTTCGGCAGACCTTACCATAATGGAAGAGGCGAGCGAACTGCTTGAAAGATTAAACGGACACGGAAAACTTCCGATGATAACATCATGTTCTTCTGGATGGATGAAAGCTCTTGAACAGTTTTATCCGGAACTTATAGAAAATGTTTCAACCTGTAAATCTCCGATGTCAATGCTCAGTTCTGTAGTTAAATCATATTTTGCCGATAAAATAGGCAAAAAACCGACTGAAATCGCAAACGTTGCGATTATGTGCTGCGTAGCTAAAAAATATGAAGCAAAAAGGCCGGAGCTTGCGATGGAAGACGGAAATCCGGCAACCGATTACGTTCTTACTACAAGAGAACTTGCATGGATGATAAAATCGGCCGGTATAGATTTTAAGAATCTTAAAGGTATGGATTTTGACGCACCGCTCGGTTTTTCAACAGGAGCAGCCACTATATTCGGCGTAAGCGGCGGTGTTATGGAAGCGGCAGTCAGAACGGCCTACGAACTTGCAACAAAAAGCAAAATGGAAAATATAGATGTTATCGCTGTAAGAGGAAACGAGGGCATAAAAGAGGGAGCTATAAATATTAACGGAACCGAAATAAGAGTTGCCGTTGCAAACGGTCTTGGCAACGCAAGCAAACTTTTTGAAGAATTAAAAAAAGATCCGAATAAATATCATTTTATAGAAGTTATGGCATGCCCCGGCGGCTGTATCGGCGGCGGCGGACAGCCTTATGCGGGAATACAGGATCTTCCTTTTGATCCGAAACTCGTAAACGAAAGAGCAAAAGCTCTTTATTCTTCCGATGAAAAAAATACGATAAGAAGAAGCCATGAGAATCCGTCTATAATCCAGCTTTACAAAGAGTTTTTCGGAAAGCCTCTGAGCGAGAAATCTCATAAGTATCTGCATACCCATTACAAACAAAAATTCCCTAAAGGGATACTTCGCAAAAGCGGCAAGGAGGCAAAATAATGCATACTACTCTTCATCATAACCAGCAGGAAATAAATAGCCGGCTGAAAATTTTTATAGACGAAATAAAAAAGACAGAAAGATCCGATTCTCATCTTATAACTATTCTTCATAAAGCGCAGGAACTCAACGGCTATCTTTCAAAAGAAATCATGGATCTTGTCGCCGAAGAAATGCAGATCCCGACCTCGGTAATATGGGGCGTTGCGACTTTTTATCATTATTTTAAACTTTCTCCGATAGGCAAATACAATATTTCGGTATGTATGGGAACGGCTTGTTATGTTAAGGGCGCGAGCGAAGTTCTTGAAACGATAAAGGAAACTCTTGAAATAGAAATAGGTGAAACCACCGAAGATATGATGTTTTCGCTTCAGGAAGCAAGATGCATAGGAGCATGCGGACTTGCTCCGGTAGCCATGATAAATGATAAGATTTACGGCGAACTCAATCCTAAGAAAATTGTGGACATAATAAATAAATTGAAAGAAGAAGCTCTGGAAGAAGAAAAAATAGTACAGTGATTATATATAAAATATACGTCCGGAAATTTTATCGCAATAAGTAAAAATCCGGACGTTTTTTTATTTCCGGCATAAGAATTTTAAAAAAGTTTATTTAATTTTAATATTTTGTATAATATACCGAAAGGACGCAGAGTATGAAACACATAGACGAAGAAAAAATAAACCGGTTGATTCAGTTGCCGCAGTGCAGCCGCAGCGAATTTGACGCCATCATAGAAAAATCAAAAAACCTTCAGAGACTTACCACCGAAGAAAGCGCAAAGCTTTTGGCTGTTAAGGATAAGGAACTCATCGATATCATTTATAGTACGGCCAAGTATGTAAAAGATACCATTTACGGAAAAAGAGTAGTGTTGTTTGTCCCTCTTTATATAAATAATATTTGCGTAAACGAATGCCAATACTGTTCGTTTTGTAAAAACAATAAAGTTACAATAAGAAAAAAACTGACCATAGACGAAATCAAAGAACAGACGAGAATTCTTCTTGAAAGAGGACATAAAAGAATTCTTATGCTTTCATCGGAATCGGCAAACGAGGATGACGACATAGAGTATTTTGTAAAAGCCATAGAAGCAATTTATTCGGTAAGCGTAGGTAAAAATAAAGTAAAAAGAATAAATGTCAATCTTGCACCTCTAAGCGTTGAAAATTTTAAAAAGTTAAAAAAAGCCGGTATAGGTACATATCAGATTTTTCAGGAAACATACCATGAAGAAACATACAGAAAATTACACGGTACAGGTCCGAAATCCGATCCCGATAACAGATTAGATGCGATAGACAGAGCTTTTAAAGCGGGGATTGACGATATAGGCATAGGGCCTTTATACGGACTTTATGATTATAAATTCGAGACGCTTGCAATGTTTGAGCATATTGCTTATTTGGAAAAAGAGTTTGGCTTGGGCCCGCATGTAGTTTCTGTTCCCAGGCTTGAGCCTGCTTACGGATCTGAAATTTCTCACAGTAAAAAATATGCATTTACGGATGAAGAGTTTAAACAAATGGTGGCTGTTATAAGATTGTCTGTGCCTTATACAGGCATTATTATATCAACAAGAGAAACTGCCGAAATGAGAAACGAACTGTTAAATCTCGGAGTTTCGCAGATAAGCGCCGAATCAAGGGTTTCTCCGGGCGGATATGAAAGACCGGGCGACCATAATGCGGTAAAAGATGTACAGTTCAAATTAAACGACCAGAGAAGCATAGAAGAAGTTATCGCTGATTTGGTGGCTTACGGATATATGCCGAGTTTCTGCGCGGCATGTTACAGAAGAGAAAGAACCGGTAAAGTTTTTATGTCAATAGCAAAACCGGGCAATATTAAATCCAAATGCGACATAAACGCTTTGGTAACTTTTAAAGAGTATTTAGAGGATTTCGCGGCTCCTGAGGTAAAAAAACACGGATATAAACTTATAGAAGAAAAACTGGCGCAAATGACGGAAACCGATAAGAACATTGTTTTAAAGTTTTTTGAAGATATAGACAAAGGTATCAGAGACGAATACGTTTAATTGCCGGCCCGGGCTCGCAACGACGCGCGCTTGAATTAACAGCGGATAATCCTAAATAAAAAACGAAGACGGGATATTGACGTCAATATGTTTAAGAAAATAATTAAAAAAATAAATCACCTGATTGTAAACTGGCAGATGGCAAGAAAACATGTGTTCTTGTTAGGAAAGCCCTATATGCTTGTTCTTGATACGACTAATTTGTGCAATTTGGAATGCGTATGGTGCCCGACCGGACAGAGAAAAAATACAAGACCTCTCGTTACAATGCCTAAGGAACGAGCTTTTAAAATAATAGATATGTTCGGCCCTTATTTAAAAGAGATTCTTTTGTTTAACTGGGGAGAACCTTTTTTAAATAAAGATATAATTGAAATTATGTCTTATGCAAAAAAAAAATATTCGCCCTATATTGTAATATCTTCAAATATGAACGTAGATCTGTCATACGAAAATGCCTGTAAAATAGTTGACAGCGGTTTGGACAAGTTTATAGCTTCAATAGACGGCATAACTCAGCAGTCTTATGAAATATACAGAAAAAAAGGCGATTGCAGGCTTGCTTTTGAGAATCTTAAAATGCTTGTCAAAGCAAAAAAAGATATGAATTCTCAGACGCCTGAAATAGTATGGCAGTATCTCGTTTTTAAACATAACGAGCATGAGCTGGCAGAGGCCGAAAAACTTGCTTGCGAAATGGGAGTTGACAAAATTGAGTTTCAAAAACCGTGGTGTCCCGTGGAATGGGCGTCAACGATTGAAAGATACAGCAATTACGTGGCAGGCAGGCAGGACAAAGAGTATAAATATAAAGAAGATTACTGCAACTGGCTGTGGAACTCGGTTGTAATAAATTCAAACGGTTCGGTATCACCGTGCTGTTCCGTTGAGGACGAAAAAGAAGATTTCGGAAATATTTTTGGGCAGTCTTTTTTTAAATTGTACAATAATGAAAATTTTGCTGCCGCAAGGCGATATAATAAAACAAGAAAAAACGGAGAACGCGTTAACAGATGCACACTATGCGAACATATAGGCACGTGCAATCATAAGCGTAATTAAAATAATGATACAAACACCTAAATCTTTGACTCTTCACATAGGAATATTCGGAAGAACAAACGTCGGCAAATCAACGCTTGTAAATTATATCACAGACCAAAAAACTTCCATAGTTTCAAGCGTGCCAGGAACAACTACGGATTCGGTTTTTAAAACTATGGAACTTCTTCCGATAGGTCCGGTAACGCTTATAGATACGGCCGGCCTTGACGACAAATCAATGCTTGCGAAAGAAAGAATAGAAAAAACAAACCATATATTTACCATGGCCGACGTCGCCGTTATAGTCGCCGAAGCAAATGAATGGACCGAATATGAAAAAAATCTTATGGCAGAACTTTCTTCAAGAAAAACGCCTGTGATGATACTTGTCAATAATTATAAAAATATTGAACTTAATAATAAATTTATATCGGAAATTTCAAAATATAAATACCAGGTTTCTTCTATTGCAAAAGGACAGAGAGACGCTTTTTTGAATGAATTTAAAAAAATAATATTTGAAATAACTCCCGATGAGATTTTGAATAATCTTCCGCTTACGGATGTTATAATAAAAAAATACCAGACGGTTGTTTTGGTTGTTCCTATTGATTTGGGTGCGCCTAAGGGAAGGATTATTCTTCCTCAGGTCCAGATGATAAGGGCAATACTGGACATAAACGCCATAGCGCTTATAGTAAAAGACAGCGAATTGAAACAGTGTCTTGATAATTTTAAAATGCCGCCGGATCTTGTAATATGCGATTCTCAGGTTGTTAAAAAAGTTACGGATATTGTTCCTAAAAACATAAAAGTAACGACATTTTCTATTATATTTACGGCAAACAGAGCCGATATATCGGAAATGATGAACGGAATTGAAAAAATAAAAAATTTAAAACCCGGCGATAAAATACTTATAGCAGAAGCATGCACTCATCATGCAAGCACAGATGATATAGGAAGAATTAAAATTCCCAATCTTGTAAAAAAATATCTCGGTTTTGACGTTCATTTTGACGTTACCGCAGGTCAGGAATATCCTAAAAATATAAAAGATTATGCTCTTGTTATACACTGCGGCGGATGCATGATAAATAAAAAACAGATGGTTTCAAGAATGAATTATGCAGTTGAAAATAATGTTCCCGTCACAAATTACGGTATAGTCCTTTCTTTTGTCAACGGAGTTCTTGAAAGAGTAATGGAGCCTTTTAAATCTCTTATTTTGAAATAAAAGTAGGCGCGTTTTTGGGAGTAAGTCCTTTTTTGACTTTATGGTAATAATCGTAGGTCATTGAAGGTTTGTCGTTTAAAACTGCGGCGTTTGTCAGTTTTCCTAAAAAGACAGTATGAGTTTCTGTGTCCAAAGCGGAAATTATGTCGGCTTCAAAATAAGCGTTTGCAAAGTCTGTTACAATCGGGATTGAGTTTTGTCCGGTTATGAAATTAGTTCCTGCAAATTTATCAAAATCCCTTGAACTTCTGAATCCGAATTTTCCTATAAACTCAAAAGATGCTTCTTCGGTAAGGCATGAGAGTGCAAATTTCCGGCTTTTTTCAAGAAGAAAATGAGTGTTGTTTTGTTTAGATATGCTGATTGCTACGGTTGCGGGGTCTGAAGTTACCTGAAAAACGGTATTGGCAATCTGCCCTCCGGTTTTACCTTCAAAAGCAGATGTTATTATAAACATGCCGTAATGTATTTTTGTCAAAGCTGTCTTGTCCATTTTGAAAACTCCTTTTATTTAAAAATTCCGCCGGTCTGCATACACCACAAAAGCAAATCCATATGCGGCATCGGAATTTTTACCTTTTTGCAGAAGCCGTTCATTTTTTTTTCTATTTCCAAATATTTATTTACGGTCAGCATTTCGGGTATTTCGTCTATCGCTTTAAATAAACATAAATTTTTCAGTATGTGGCGATCCAGTATGGCAAGATTTTGACCCATGCCGATATTTCTCAAAAAGTGGCCGGCTTCTTTATATCCGAATCCTTTTATATTGGCGACAAGCCATTTTCTGAGTTCGAAATCGTTTTCAAAAGACAAAATTTTATCTTTGATTTTTATTTTACCTTTTTTGGTAAAAAAATTTCTTGCTTCAACAAGATATTTTGCTTTATTGTTGTGAAATCTTACGCCTGTTATATTTTTTGCAAGTTTTAAAGCGCCGGCTTTCAGAAGAAGATTTTTTTGATCAAGCGTTTTAACGGCTTGCCAGCACGATAACGCTTTTGACTGCGGAGTAAATATACAAAAAACAAGCTCCGCGAATATTTCTTCGTCGGATGCAGTTTTTTTTACGGATTCAAAATGAGAAACTCTCAAATCAAGTTCTTTCTTAACCGATTTCCAAAACGATACAAGTTCTTTGGTGTTTTTCAAACAGACATTTTTGGAGTGTAAATCAACGAAATCTATATTTAAAAACATTGTTTTTTCAGGAGCGCCCCCAAGGAGAATTGAACTCCTGCTGCATGATTGAAAATCATGTGTCCTAACCCCTAGACGATGGGGGCACTTTAAGAGTGAGCCCGGCGCGACTTGAACGCGCGACAGCTTCATTAAAAGTGAAGTGCTCTACCAACTGAGCTACGGGCCCGCAAACTGACAATGCATAGGAGTTTATCAAAAATTAAAAATCTTGTCAAACGAAACTCTTTATTTGATATTTTAAATATACTATAATACGCAGATACATTACTATTAATTTTTGAACCGGAGATTATGATGAGAAAACTAAAAATATTTTTAATTGACAATTGGGGAAAACTTGCTATAGTTTTCGGAGTTATTTTGCTGATAGTTCTTTCCGTATGGGGATTGAGCAGGCTTGAATCTTTTTACAGAAATATGACGCTTGCGACGCTTCCGGTTCAATTATTTATAGGCGCAATACATGCCATGATTTTTGTCGGAATGTATCTTTATTTCTTTAGAGGAGCATTCGGGAAAGTTAAAAAAAATAAAATCAAAGCGGGAGACATAAACGTAAAATTCAGCGACGTAATAGGACTTGAAGCCGTAAAAAGAGAAGCGATGGAAGTGGTGCAGCTTATCAAAGATTCGGCTAGAGTAAAAAAAATAGGCGGCAAAATAGTTAAGGGAATTCTTTTGATGGGGCCTCCGGGCTGCGGTAAGACATTACTTGCAAAAGCTATTGCCACAGAGGCGAAGATGCCTTTCTTATCAATGTCGGGAAGCGAATTTGTCGAAGTTTTTGTGGGAGTCGGAGCTTCAAGAGTAAGACAGCTTTTCCAAAAAGCAAGAAAACTTGCCTATGCCGAAGGGGCGTGTATACTTTTTATAGATGAAATTGAAGTTATAGGAAGAGGAAGAACATTTTCATACATGGGTGGCGGCGAGGAAACAAACAGCACGCAAAACCAGCTTTTGGTTGAGCTTGACGGACTTGAAACCAAAAAAAATAATATCATAGTCATAGCGGCCACAAATGCAAATGAAAGCGTTTTGGATAAAGCTTTGCTGAGACCCGGCAGATTTGACAGAAAAATTTATATAAATCTTCCTAATTTGAAAGAAAGAGAAGATTTGTTTAAATTTTATATTAAAAAGGTTAAATCAGCTCCGGATATTGACGTTTCAAGACTTGCGAAAAAATCTGTTTACAAATCTCCGGCCGAAATAGAAAACATAATTAAAGAATCTGCTTTAATTGCCACAAGAAAAGGGAAAGATTTGATAGATATGGACGATTTATCGGAAGCGATGGACAGGATAGATTTGGGATTGGAAAGCCATATAACAATGACGGATAAAGAAAGAGAAATGACGGCGTATCATGAAGCCGGTCATGCGACCACGTTATATTATCTTCATCCTACCGACGATGTGTTTAAGGCCTCCATAAAATCAAGAGGACAGGCGCTCGGGCTTGTTTCGCATAATCCGAAAGAGGAGCTTCATACCCAGAACAAAGAAAAGCTTATAGCAGATATAATCGTCAGTTTGGCCGGATACAGCGCCGAAAAGATGAAATACGGCACTACTTCCACAGGAGTATCTTCCGATTTCAAAAAAGCTATGGCTATAGCAAACGCTATGGTTTGGCAGTTCGGCATGGGCGATGAAGGATTTATCGGCGATTTTACCGTTATTCCTAAAGAAGATATATCGTCTAATTTGAAAGAAAAATTAAATACTCAGACTATGAATATATTAAATTCGTGTCTTCAAAAAGTAAATGAATGTATTAAAAACGAATGGGCGATTGTAGATGAAATAGCCCAGTCTTTGCTTAAGAAAGAAGAACTGGATTACGATGATATAAACGAAATTTTCGCCAAATACGGCAAAAGCAAGGAAAAACCTGAAATAGATACAAATATAATAATAAACAGTAATAAAGATGCCGAAACTTTACCTAATATATAAAAGTTTTATTTTAAGCGGACTGGCATTAATTTTGTTAAGTTCCTGCGGACCTTCATATCCGAAAGAAACGCTTGTAAACGATATAGAACAAATTGTCAAAAAAGAATCGGGATGCGACGCCAGAGTCTCTTTTATAAAAGACACGGTTTATCTTGATATGCCGATGAATACGATTGTGTCGTCTGAAAATGAGGTTTTTTCAGAAGCCATAACCGCATTGCAAAACGGAGTTTTTGCCGTTACAAGAATCGCTTTAAGTTCTGATGCTGATATCAAAATTATTGTTATTACGGCGTTTGATCCGGAGTATACGGTATCATTAAGAATGATTCAAAACATAGAGGATGTAAAAAGTTATTTTTACCAGCGTATTTCAAAAAGTGATTACGAACAGAGACAACTGATAGAAATAGAAGGACCGGATACGGCAAGACAATCAATACTTGACAGACATTATGTCGGTCAGGAAGAATTTGTAGGCAGATTAATAGTATCTCAGCTTAATATGTTGGGAAGAACCAATCCTTTCTTGGCTACGGTTATAAATTCGTTAAATTTAAAATATGGTTCCATTTATAATGACAGTATTATTATAACGGCAAAAGGTACATACTCACTTGTATCGGATACTTTGATAAGAAAATTAATAACCGAAGAATTAAACAAAAATATAAAGAAGTACAAGCTTTTTTCAATAAAATATGTTAGAATATTATCTAAGGAAGGGACTGTTGTTATGGAAGTCCCGGCAGTTTTAAATTAGAGAGCGTAAAAACCATGAGTAAAGCTGTATGTTTTCTTATTACTTTGGTTATGCTTCTTGGAATGGGCGCTGAGTTGAACGCGAGCGTTAAAACGGATGCTTGCTCGGATTCTTTCAGTGATTTTGTAGTTGACCAAATTCAAAAAAATTTTTCACAAACGCTTTCGTCTCCGGTTAGGGGAGACAATAAAAAATCCGACGCTTTTATTTTGCTGTACGTAATAAACCAAAATCAGGAAAATAATTCTTTTAACAAATTTTCAAACAATAATAAATTTATTCAGGCGGCAGTAAAATTTGAAAATAATGCTTTATTTTTCAGCGATATATGGCGGCAGTATGTGCGGCTTCGCGGATTAAGCGACTATAAAATTAATTTAAATTCGTTTATTGCAATAAGAGCTGTAAATGACGGCGGAGTAAATATAACGGCGTTTATTTAAAGACTGGCAGAAATGCCGGTCTTTTTATTTTGGAGTGAAATATGATAAGAAAATTTTTATCGGTTTTAATTGCCTTTGCTCTTTTGGCGCCCTCATTGCCTTCGGGAGCATTTACCGCGGCTGTTGCTCCTTCGGCGGGTTTTGCCGGGTTCGGCACAATCACATCGGCAAATTTCTATGACGGAGATACAATCGTAATCAATATTCAGGATTTGCATAACAATAAGGAGGTTCAGGAAAATACGTATAAGCTTCTTACAAGTTTAAATAAAAAATATAAAGATATTGAAGTTTATCTTGAAGGCGCGTCAAAAGATGTAAATATGAACGAACTTGTAAGAGGCATGGATAAAAATTCGGCTGATACGATTATGGATGTCCTTTACAGAGGCACGCAAATAAGCGGAACGGAATACTTCGGTTATAAAAATAATAAAATATTAAAACCTACTGAAGAAAGCGGAATATATGATGAAAATATCAAAAATTTTGCCGAGTTGATTGATAAAAGACAGGAAATTAAAAATTTACTGGAAATTAAAGAAACAAACATAAAAAACCTTTCCGACAGATATTTAAACGCCTCGCAGAGACGAATATTAAGAATATATAAGAAATACAGAAATAAACAAATAGACGCGAATAAATTTTATGAAAGGCTTTTAACCGAAATTCAAAAATCGCAAACAAACTTAAATAAATATATAAATTTCAGTTTGTATCTTGAAATTTTAAAACAAAATAAGCAAACCGATAAAATTAAGGCGCAAAAACAGCTGCAGCAGCTATTGTATGATTTAAAAGGAACGGTATCTTTCCGCGAATACACCGACTTGTTAAAATTGTCCGATAATCTGACGAATATGGATGTTGTTTTTTCATACATAAGTTCAAAAGTGTCAAATGTTGACAGATACGTAAAATACCCTGATTTATTTAAGATGATTGATATCATAGAAAAGGCCGGTCTTGTAGATCCGCTTGATTTGGTTGCGGAAGAGGGAGAAATAATAAATGATTTATTGCTTGCCGGCTGCAAACATAAAATTCAGAAAGATGTTGTTTTTTTAAATAATTTTATAACCATATATGAAAATTTTATTTTGGCTAACATAAGTTTTAATGAATATAATGTCTATAAAAGAAACATACGTTTGTTTTATAAGCTTTATTACAAATATATGCCTGATGATAATTTCACGCTTCTCATACCTTATGAAAAAACAGCCGAAAAATTTAACGAATTAAATATAAAGAGAAATGAGTTATTTGCAAAAAATATTTTATCGGGCATAGACCGCGCGTCAGTTAAATTTAACAAGATATACGGCAAATATTCAAATATTGATATGACGTTAAAAGCTTTGCCTGCGGCAAAAAAAATAAAAGTTGTGGTTACCGGAGGATTTCATACTTCCGGAGTCAATAAAATTCTGGATAAAAATAAAATATCGTATCTTACGATCACTCCTAATATAAAAAATAAAGATAATAACTTTGAAAAACTGTATTTTAACAATATTCTGGCTCAGGCTGATGCGGATAGAAATGCGATAGCCGCAATGCCGCTGTCCGAACAATATCCGTTGCCGCTTGCAAAAGATTTGGCCGAAATAATATCCGTTCTCAGACAATCGGGCAAAAGCTGGCAGGATATATCAAAAATGTTTAATTCAATCATAAAAGAAAGAGATCTGGGCGCAAATATAAAATTCTCTTATGACGCCGAAGCTGAAACGGCGGTTTTTGATATTGCAGCCGATGACGGCAACCCGCGTAAAATAGAATATAAAAAAGGCAGCATAGCCATAAACGGAGATTCTGTTTTTCAGTCAACCGCATTGGGAGTACATCTTAAAATGGTGATAACACAAGCGTTGACTCCGGGAACTTTTACTTCAAGAATAAGAGAATATTCGGAAATTAAAAATAATGATTATATGTCTGCGGCGCTTTCTCTGCTTGATACTCAGGGCGTTCTGCTGCCTAGTTTAAAAGATGCGATTTTAATGTATCTTTTTCTTTTTGAAGCGGATAATTCCGAATTTGAATATGAATCCGTGTTAAAAGACGAACTGAGAAAAAAGTCAATGTCCGATTATGAAATTGTAGTAGGACAATCCTATAATCTGATGGGTAAGAAAGACGATACTTACGGGCAAAGTACGGAGTACGGATGTCTGGCTTATGTTGATTATGACAGGAAGATATTTTATATACATTCGGATTTAATAAACTATTTCAAAAACAGCATTAAAGATAAATCTCCCAAAGAAGCGGAAATTGCCGCAAGAAAATTTTTCCATACTCTTGTAATACACGAAACTCTTGAAAGAGACGCTCTTACCGGACGGGATTTGATTTTTGACGAGTATCTTGTAAAAAAACAGCCTAATGCAGACGGGCAGAGTCAGCGTCCTTATTCAACCGCTGCGTTTCATGAATTTTTACAAAGCGGATACGTTGAAGGCAAAGGATATTCGGCTGAAGAAATCGCCAGACAAAGAGAAATACTTGATATTTTTGACGTTATCATACAGGATGTAAACTACAGGCGTTCCGAATACGGAGACGTTATTTCAATAGTTCAGTCAAATACGGAATATCCGCAGGATATAAAATCAGACTGGCTCGCAATAAGGGCAGGCGACGCCGCAGTTGTAAGCCGTTATGCAAAAAGTTTGGCCGATAAAATTTTTGAGCAGATGAAAAGTCAGGCAAATTATCATGCCGGTTATTATGTAATAGCCTACAGAAAATCTTCAACGCAGCAATATATGCGGGAAATAGTAAAAAGCGTTGAATATGAATTGAATCAGAAAAAGAGCGCAATCCCGATAAAAATGGTTGAAATTGAGGAAGACGCGGATCCTTCGGTAAAAGGGCCTGAAAGATTTAAAGTTCAGGATGAAAGTGCCATAAGCGATGCAAAAATATTTTTTATAGATGATATTATTTCAAAGCAAAGCGATACTTTCCATTACATATATTTATACTTTAAAAATAACGGAAATGTAGTGCAGCCATGCGTATTTTTTGATCTGTCCCAGGAAGATTTAAACAATACTCTTTCGGATCAAACTTATAATGATATTTTAAAAGATTCTTCCGAATTTATAGAACTTCTTAAACAATTTAATCCGAAAGTTACAAAATATCCCATTTATTGGCTTGTAAGAATGATGAATGACAACGAAAAACTATCCGCCAAACAACTTAACAGATTTATAAACGCTCTTAATAAAACCGCTAAAAGAAAAATTATAACGGCCGCGGTTGAACTTCTTAATTCTCCCAATAAAATAAGAGGCGTCAATTTAGGTGACCTTATTTATCTTATAGCATGTCTTGCCGCGGGGAAAAAACTTGATTTTAATGAAGTCGGCGACGCTTTGGTAACTTTTTTCAAAGACGGGGCAAACAGCGATATGGCCTCATTATTCGGAGCAGGCAGCGCCGCCGGGAAAGTTATGGAAGTTGATTATTATGACTGGCAGGATAAGACGGCTCTTGCGATACCTTATGCAAAAATTAAGGGATACGATATGCTTAAGGTCGCGCATTTGGGATATATGACCGATTTGCAAAGAGCAACGGTCGCTCTTTACGCCCAAAAATACAAAATTGTTTTTGAAGACGAGAAAAGAAAATTAAAACATAAAAGATTTGAACCGTACATAAGCCGCAGCTTGAAAGATCAAATCGCCGATATACAGAAACGGCTTGTTGAAGCTCAGAATGAATTTAAAAATAAAAAGATAACAAGCGCCGAGTATGCCAAAAAAGTTAAAGAAATTATGAACAGAGCCGTTGAAATATCTCTTAAAATAGTGAAGGATAATTATAATATAAACATAGAGAGAACATTTTTTGACATAATAGTCGGCGGTTCTCTTACAAAAGGCAATATGATGTTTGATTCGGATATTTATTACGATATCGTCACTCCTAACGAGGATATGTCCGTTTTGATTGACGAAAAATTTGCGCCTGTGTATTCTTTTATATTGAACAGTATAGGGCTTGAAACGTACGCCGTTACAAAATATTCAAGCAGTTTTGACAATAAACAAAATATGAGCACGGTTACCGATGAGAGAGGAACAGCGGTTTTTATGGATTATGAACCGCTGTATGACGACGATAGCAGTAAAGAAGAATACAAAAGGTTAAATTTAAAACTTATAAATAAATATCTTAAAAGTTTGTTGAAACAGGCTCTTGAAAACAAAGAAGAAACTTTAAAACTTATAAGGGCTATGACCGGAAATTATTACTCCGTTTCGATAAACGGCTCCGGATGGATAGGAAATTCTTTTGTGCAGTCGCATGATGAAAATTCTTCTTTTAACACCAGATATACAATTTTGGCGCTGGAATCAAAACTTAAAGAAATAATATTTGAATATCTGTCGGGATTAAGCGGCGATGAAGTTGACAAAATAGAGATACCGAAAGGCGTCGGAAAACAGATTGATTTTATAAAAAGAAACATAAAAACGGTTTCGCCGGAAGTTATTGACACTCTTTATTTAGCGTGGAGAAGTCTGTCTCAGATCAGGTTTGACAGACCGAAAGACGCATGGTCCGGTTTTTATACCGGGCTTGAAAAATCCGGATTAATGAACGAAACGGAAGCCAGAAAAGTAATAAATGATTTTATAGATATAAATCTTGCGGTAACTAAGTTTGAGCAAAACCGCGATTTTAATTCTCGTGATTTTTTGCAGATAGTTGAAACTTTTATATATGCCAATTCAAAAGATGTAACGTCTTTCAAAACCGCTTACAGAAAATACAGGCACATAGAAAATCTTCTTGTAAATATAAAAGCAGATGAAGATAATAACGAAGTGGAATACATGGCAAAAGCAATAGCGCTTCTGAGCGATTTTGATGATGCGACGCTGCTTAAATTTTACGAGTTTCCGCAGATTGCCGGCAACGGACATTCGGATAAGATAAATGAATATATAGAAATTGTCAAAAAATCCATAGAAACGATTAAAAAGATAGATGAATTTCCTAAATATCCGGAATTAAACGGCTGGAGAACTCTTCAGAATTACTGGGATAATATAATTCAAATATCGGATAATCCTCAGACTCTGCTGGCTCTTTTTGCGTATATGCTTGAGAAAACCAAAAATATAGAAGACGATGAAAAAACAAAAGAAGGAAAGAAAAAAAATGATTATCTTGAAACGATGTATAATATTTATCTTCCTTCCATATACCGTCTTCTTGGAAGCGGCGCCTATGAATATGCAAGAAACAATTTGTTTATTTCCACAAATCCGGTTGAATATCTTAATATTTTAAAGCTTGTTAAACAAATATACGGCGCGGATATTCCGCAGCTTACGGAATTTAAAGATATGCAGATTGTTGTTCCATTGAAACGATTTTTGGCGGCCAAAGGTTTTGATTTGAAAAATATAACTATAAAATCAAGAGTAAAAACTCCTTACAGTATGTTTGAAAAAATGACGTCAGGAAGAAGAAATAAAACTCAGCCGGGCGAGTTAGGTAAGGATTTTAACCCCGATGATCCTAAAATAATATCAGAATTTTTAAAACAGATAAGAGATGTTACGGGTCTTCATATAATTATTGAAAGCCCGGATATAAGTCAGGATGCTTTATCGGAAGCTCTTAAAGAATTTATAGCTTTACAAACGGCAAAAAGAGTTGACGAAAGCGAAAATAAAAGAGAATTGGAGCGAATAAAATATAATTTTTCAATAGGGTATCCGAAGGGGAAAACGGAAGTTCCGGTTGAAGCGTGTATATATTCAAGAAAGTCTTATAACGACGAAACTTTCGGCAGATACGACCCAAACAAAAAAGACGTTAAAGAACCTCATTTTATCTATAAGCTCGGTACTACAATAAAAGAAAATTTTTATGCCGGAATTTTCTTTAAGGGAATTAAACGTAAAAATTTCGTTATAACAACCGATGACGAAGATATAAGCGACGATTTCTGCGGAAATTTCAATAAAATAAAAAATAAAATACAAACAAACAGAACGGTTATGTGTTTTGTTGAATACTGGAACGAAGTATATGTAGTTGATGTTCCGGAAGGATCCGTTTTAATGGATGTCATATTTCAGCCTTATTTTACAAACGAACACCCGCTTGTTGTTTATAATTCCGACGGATATCTTTTAAATAATAAAATGCCTGTCAAGTCTAACGGATATTATAAAATCGCAATCGGAGAAGGAAAGCCCAATTATGACAAAAAAGCCGGACTTAAGACCGTGAGAGCCAGACTGTACAGGGCGATTATTAACGGTAAGGAAGAAATATCCGAAACCGGTTCGGACGCTTTTAAAGAAAAACTTGAAAAAATAAATGCTGTTGAACGTATTCAGAAACTTATAGATAAAGTAAATGACGGAGAGCTTGATTGGAATCTGTTTTTAAATATAATTTCGGAGATTCAATTATTTGACGGAATTTTAAAAAACCGGGAAGAATACAATAAAATAATAATGAGGGCTCAGTATGCGGCAGCCGGGAAAATATTAGAAGCGTTGTCTTCGGTTCCGCGTTCTGCGGAAACCGCAGCGGCGATTGAAAAATTTAAGAAAATTATAGGCAGACTGCAAACCGGAAATGAATTTTTATCGGCTGAAAACAAAACGGCGATTGATGAGATTATAATTTCATTTATGCAGATGTTGGATAAAGAAAACTCAAAAAAATCCGACGCCGCTTATGATGATTTAAAAGTATTGTTTTTTCTTGAAACCAGACAGGTTGATATGTATATGTTGGCAGCCGAAACCGCGCAAATTAAAAGAGCGTATCTTGATATAGGTTCGGTGTCTGTTTCTGATTTTTTCACCAATTCCGTAAAAATAGCAAATCATTATAACTTATTAAATGTCGGAGAATTATGGCAGGCGTTTGTTTTAGGGATTTTGGACAGGCATACGGTTATTAAAAATCCGGACGGCAGAGAAATGGAACTGGCAAATTATTATGATCCGGATTACCGTAATAAAATTATGCCTTTGATTTCACTGGGAAGAAATGTTAAGAAACTTGTCAGGTATGTCGCCGGAGTTCCTTTGCTTGAAGAATATTCCGGGCTTGTTATGCAGATGCTTTTGAGTTTATACGAACAGGGGTCCTATGATATAGAGGAGTTATTGTCAACAGAAACTCCGTTTTTATTACAGAGCGAAGCGGATTTCGTTAAAGAGACCGTTAAAAACAGACTTGGCCTTTCAAAAGTTGATATCAAAGTTTCGCCTTCTCAGGATTTGTTTATGGCAAAAGACGTTTATTCTTTTGCGACGTTGGATGTCGGAGAAGATACCGCTACTCTTTATATAAGCGAAATGTTTTTGAAACGGCTTGAAAACAGCAGCGACGAATACAGAGAAAGAATATTGGCTTTATTAGTTGAACATGAGTTGGATGAATATGAATTTTTGAGGGATAATCCCGAAGCGGATTACGAAAAATTTCATGAACAGCCTGAACAAAAAGAATTGCTTGATTTTGCCGACGAAATAGCGGCGCAGATAAGCGAATCGGCTATGGAAACAAACGTCAGCAATATAGAGGGATTTAATAATATCGTTTTCGGCGAAGCCTCCGAAAATGCTTCCGGCGTTTATTCGTCATATTTAAGCGGCGTATTAATGCGGTTTGCAAAAATTATACCAGATGTTTTAGCGGGCGGCATGGATATAAATGCCGACGGGAAATCAGGGCTTGACGCAGTTCCGTCCGAAGTTTTAAAATCTGTTTTGTTTGTAATTCAAAATCTTGGCGATGGCCGTGAAAATATCAGACAAAATATGTTTGTATTATTTAACAATATGAAAATTAACGGAAAACAAAATCCGGTTTTTGCTTCAAAAGAAAGTCTTTTGGCTGAAATTTCAAAAACGGAAATAAGCAAAACAAAGTACGCCCTTATTGAAAAATATATTAACTGGATTTATGAAACAGAACAAATAATGCCTGAAAAAGATATAGGTATTCCCGAGTCAATTACATCGCAGCTTGAAAAAGACGTTGAAAATACAAGGAAAATATTATTTGCCGCATAAAAATAACACTTGTTTTAATATTACAAAAAATATATAATCAAAATCCTATAATATGAAAGATTGTATTTTTTGTAAAATTATCGCAGGTGAAATCCCTGTAAAAACTAAAGTTTTTGAAGATGACAAAGTTTTTGCGTTTGAAGATATCAATCCGCAGGCTCCGGTACATATACTTATCGTTCCCAAAAAACATATATCCTGCTTAAACGAAGCAAGTAATGAAAATTTGGAATTGTTGGGATACATACAGTTAGTCGCCTCTCAAATTGCCAAACAAAGAGGCCTGGAAGGCGGATACAGATTAGTCAATAACTGCGGTGCAGATGCAGGACAGACGGTATTTCACATACATTATCATTTATTGGGAGGCAGGATTTTTGCCTGGCCTCCGGGTTAAAGATTAGTTTATACAAAAAGGCGGTGTAAAGTTTCAATGGTAAGCGTAAAAGTTAGAGATGGCGAATCTATAGAGGAAGCCATCAGAAGATTTAAGAGAGAATGCGAAGGCAGCGGAATAATGCAGGAGATAAAGAACAGAGAGTTTTATAAATCTCCGAGCGTTTTAAGAAAAGAAAAACTTGCCGAAGCCAAAAGAAAAATTCGCAGGAAAATGATGAAAGATAACAACTGGTCAAAATAGAATAGTTGTTTCTTAAATTAAATGAAGAACGCAATAAGAGGGTATATTTAAATTTACCCTCTCTTGTGTTTTTCTATCCGGAAGGTAAAATGAATTTAAAACAGATGTATGAATTTTTTGTTGCCGACGGTATTAAAAACGATCCGCGCGGAGAAAAAGAAGTAAAAATTCTGCTGGACGAAAAAAATAAAGAATATAAAAGCCTTGACGAAAAGAAAAAAGAATTTTACGACAAAGATACTCTGACTAATCCTTATTGCGATTCAAGAATTCTTTACGGAACAGGCGATGAAAAAATAAAATCCGTAATGGTGGGCATTGACATAGAAGTTCCCGAACTTCTGCTTGCCAGCCAGTTAAAGCTGTCCGGTAAAAAAATTGATTTGGTGTTGGCGCATCATCCGGAAGGCAAAGCCTACGCTACATTCCACAATGTTATAAATATGCAGTCCGAAATAATAAATTCGCACGGCGTTCCTATTAATATAGCCGAGAGCTACGTTTCTTCAAGAGCCGCGGAAGTGGGCAGAAGCGTAAGCGGACAGAACCACCAGAGAGTTTATGACGCGGCAAAATTACTTGATATCCCCTTAATGACGGCGCATACGGTTGCCGACAATAATGTCGTATCGTATCTGCAAAAAAAACTTGATAAGTTACAGCCCAGATATTTAAAAGATATAATCGCTTTTTTGGAAGATATTCCGGAATACAAATATGCCAAAACTTACGGAAACGGACCGTTCATACTTAACGGCGGAGATAAATCTAAATGCGGCAAAATATTTGTTGATATGACCGGCGGTACGGAAGGCCCGACGGAATTGATAGAAAAACTCGCAAACGCAGGAGTCGGAACGATAGTCGGTATGCATATGAGCGAAAAGAATTACAATAATGCCGTAAAACATAAAATAAACGTAATAATAGCGGGACATATTTCGTCGGATAATCTCGGCATTAATTTGATGCTTGACTCATTAGAAAAGAAATACGGGAGTTTGGATTATATTGAATGCTCGGGTTTCAGAAGATTTAGAAGATAAGATTTTAAAAAAGTTGGGATAATGGCAATTTCCGATCATATCATAGACCAAATAAGAACATCTTCAAGTATAGAATATGTTATACAGGAATATGTACCCGATTTAAAAAAGTCGGGCAAGAACTGGAAATGCTGCTGTCCGTTTCACAGCGAAAAAACGCCGTCTTTTGTGGTAAGCCCCGAAAAGGGAATCTTCAGATGTTTCGGCTGCGGGGTTGCCGGCGACGTTTTTAAGTTTGTTATGCTCATTGAAAATATTCCGTGGATTGAAGCCGTCAGAAAACTGGCTCAAAAAAGCGGCATAACCATAGAAGAAAGAAAAGAAGACAAAATTGCTCTTTCGGAAAAAGCGAAAATTTTTGAATTGCTTGAAAATGCCGCAAGGTTTTATCACAGATGTTTTATTGAAAGTAAGTCTGCGCAGATTGCAAGAGACTATTCAAAAGAAAGAGGCTTGAGCCAGGAAACAATACAAAAATTCATGATAGGATACGCCCCGAAAGGAAAACTACTTGAATCTGCTTTGAAAAAGGGCTATTCTTATGAGGAATTGGTTAAAGCCGGACTTGTGACAAAAACCGAATCGGGTATGTTCTTTGAATATATGTCGGACAGGCTTGTGTTTCCGATACTTGATATTCAGGGCAGAGTTGTCGCTTTCGGAGGCAGAACTTTAACAAACCAGAAGACAAAATATTTAAATACTCCCGAGACTGCCGTGTATTCAAAGTCGGCAAATTTATACGGATTATTCCAGACATTGCCGGATTTAAAGAAAGATAAGAGAATCATATTGCTTGAAGGATATATGGATGTTGTTATGACGCAGCAGTACGGAATAAGCGGCGCGGTTGCCTCGCTGGGCACATCTTTTACGGCGCAGCAGGCAAAATTAATCGCAAGATATGCTGAAGATATAATTGTTCTTTTTGATTCAGACGATGCCGGAAGAACGGCTACTCAGAGAGCTCTGGAAATTTTTGCCGAGAACGACATAACTTCCAGAACAGTTTCTTTGCCGGAAGGCGTTGATCCGGACGAATATCTTCTAGAACACGGGGAAAAATCTTTTGACGATTTGATTAACAAAAAATCAAAATCGGCGATAGATTTTATGACCGACAGAATTACGGGTTTTAACGATTTAAAAAAATCAGGCGGCAAAGCAAAAGCTGCTTCTGCGCTGCTTGATTTTGTCGTAAAAAATAAAAATACGATAACGCAGAGAGAATATATAAGAGAAATATCCCAGAGATTGAATCTTGAAGAAGAAATACTCTGGCAGGAATTTAAAAAAAGAAAAATTTTTAAGACTGAAAATATAACAAAGCAGGATTTGTTAATTAAAGATAAAAAAGACAAAGAAGAAAAAACTTTGGAAGAAGAAATGATAAAATTTCTTCTGTCGCGAGATTGCAGGAATTTTGCCGACAAATTGGACGGTGAGTTTTGGACGTCCGAAAAATGCCGGAAAATACACGGGTTTTTAAAAGAAAAAAAAGACGTCGCGGCTGCGGAAATATTATCCAAACTTGAAGATGATGACGCGAGATGGTTTTCCGGTTTAGCGATTGAAGCGACAGCAAAGACGGGCGATTTGCAGGAAATTTTTGATTCTTTATACAGGGATATTCAGTCCGAGAAACTCAAAAACGCGAGAAAAAGGCTTGAAAAAGAAATATTGCTTATGACTGACGGAAAAATTCCGGTGGATGCTGAAAAAATTAAGGAATATAATTTATTAACCTCTAAAATAAAAGGTTCGGGGAAAAACAAATGACAAAAAAAGATCTTTTTAAAAGTTTGATTGAAATCGGCAAGGAACAGGGGTATGTCACTTACGATGAAATAAACAAGCATATTTCGGAAAACGACATGACTTCCGACAAGATTGACAATCTTTTTATAAAATTCAGCGAACTCGGAATAAATATAGTAGACAAACAGCAGACGTCAACCAAAAAAGCGAAAAATAATGTAGCCGAAACATCGGATATAGTCGTAAAAACAAGCGATGACGACGAAATGAATCCCGTAAGAATGTATCTCACCGAAATGGCTAAAGTCCCGCTGCTTCAGAGAAACGTAGAGGTTGAACTGGCAAAAAATGTACGGGAGAATGAAAAGAAATTAACATATATAGTTTTGGAATCGCCGCTTATCATAAAAGAAGTAAAAAGCTGGGACACTTTGATAGAACAGGACGAGATGACTCCTAAGGAACTTATGCCAAGAGGCAGAAAATCTACGGCGCAGCTCAGAAATATGAGAATTAAGGTTAAAGAAACCGTAAAAAAAATAGGACAGCTGGAAAAAAATATAGAATCAGTTTCGGCAAAACTTAAACAAAAAGGATTGTCAGAAAAAGAAAAAGCGAAACTTACCGAGAAAAAGACCGCTTTAAGGGGAGAAGTGATTTCTCTTATAATAGGGCTTAATCTTAATCAGGACAAGGTAAAGAGATTAATCAATAAAATAAAAATTACGGCAAGCAAGCTCAATACAATAACTTTGGAACTGGAAAAAATAGAAAGAAAATATAAAATGCCGGTTTCAAAACTGCAGGCTTTATATAAACAGTTCTCCACTGGTAAAATTACCGCGGCCGCTTTTAAAAAACAATCCGGAAATTTTGTCGCGGTTGAAACGGCCGAGGATATTTCAAATATAGAGTCGCTTCTTGCGAAACAGACCAATATAAAAGAAGGCTTTTCAATTACCGCATCCGAGCTTCTTGAAACTGACAGAAAAATAAGAGAACTTGAAGAAGTGATACACAGAGACAAGATGAAACTTATAGAGGCGAATTTCAGGCTGGTCGTTTCAATAGCAAAAAAACACGTCGGCATCAGCAGCCTTGAATTGTCGGATTTGATACAGGAAGGGAATTTAGGTCTTTCAAAAGCCGTTGAAAAATTTGAATGGAAAAGAGGTTTTAAATTTTCAACGTACGCAACGTGGTGGATAAGGCAGTCTATTAACAGGGCGATCGCCGATCAGGCAAGAACCATAAGAATTCCCGTCCACATGAAAGAGCTTATTTCAAAATTAACGAAATTAAAAAAGAAATTCCAGCAGGATCAGGGAAGAGAACCGACCACCGAAGAATACGGCAAAATACTCAGAATGTCAACCGACAGAGTGAGAAAAATACTGAAAATGATGCAGGAACCGGTATCTCTTGCTACGCCTGTAGGCGAAGAGGAAGATTCAAAACTGGAAGATTTTATAGAAGATCAAAACAGCCCTAATCCGGTTACTAAAACGCATCAGTACAGACTGCAGATAGAACTGGAAAAAGTCTTAAATTCTTTGACTCCCAGAGAAGCTGAAATAATAAGATTAAGATACGGTATAGGAGTAGGATATCCTTCAACTCTTGAGGAAGTAGGCAAAAAATTCGGCGTTACAAGAGAAAGAGTCAGACAGATAGAGGCAAAAGCGATAAGAAAATTAAGGCATCCCAGCAGATGCAAATCTTTAAAAGAATATTTGGAATAAATACCGTTTTTATTCGTTGACAGTTTATTTTTAAAAATATTAAAATAGTTAAAATAATAAATTAAAACAGGTGGTATTTAAAATGGGTTTTTACATTGGAAGAGACAGAGAAGCAAGAAGAGCATACGGATTTGATGAAGTTGCAATAGTTCCGGGTACCGAAACGGGAAATCCCGAAGAAGTTGACGTAAACACTTCAGTCGGTCCTGTTAAACTTGAAATTCCTTTTTTGGCAAGCGCAATGGACGGAGTGGTTGACGTAAATTTTGCGATAGCCATGGGCAAACTCGGCGGTCTTGCAGTTTTAAATCTTGACGGAGTTCAGACAAAATATAAAGATCCGGCGGCAGTGCTTGATAAAATAGCCTCCGCAAGCCCTGAAGAAGCCACCGCGCTTGTTCAGAGTGTTTATAAAGAGCCTATAAAAACGGAATTAATAACGGAAAGAGTAAAACAAATAAAAGCGGCCGGCGTAAAAGCCGCCGTTTCATGCATACCTGCAAATGCAGAGAAATTCGGACAGATTGCTCAGGATGCCGGAGCCGACATATTCGTAGCTCAGGGTACGGTTATAACCGTTAAACATAAAGCAACGCAGTATACGCCGATAGATTTGGCTAAATTCTGCCAGAAAACAATGAAGATTCCCGTAATACTCGGAAATGTCGTATCATATCAGGCTGCGCTTGAACTTATGGAAACGGGCTGCGCCGCCATACTTGTAGGCGTCGGACCGGGAGCCGCATGTACTTCAAGAGGCGTTTTGGGAATAGGAGTTCCTCAGGTTACTTCAACCGTTGACTGCGCAAACGCAAGAGATTTTTACTTTAAGAAAACGGGAAAATACGTTTCAATAATTACCGACGGCGGAATGAATTCCGGCGGAGATATATGCAAAGCTTTTGCTTCGGGAGCCGATGCGGTTATGGTCGGGTCTGCTTTTGCAAGAACGCATGAAGCGCCCGGCAGAGGTTATCACTGGGGAATGGCGACGCCTCACCATAATTTGCCAAGAGGAACAAGAGTAAGAGTAGGAGTAACGGGATCTCTTGAAGAAATTCTTTACGGCCCTGCAAGTCTTGACGACGGAACCCAAAATTTGGTCGGAGCGCTCAGAACATGTATGGGAACGGTAGGCGCTATGACGATAAAAGAAATGCAGATGGCAGAACTTATAATAGCTCCGGATATAAAATCGGAAGGCAAGTTGTTTCAGAGAGCGCAAAGAATCGGTATGTGCAAATAATTTAAACAGGTTTATCGCTTGAAAAAATACGGAGAGGTATTGTTTCTGTTGGTGTTGTTTTTTGCATCCTGTTCCAGAGGACAAGATGCTTCTTCCGGCGTTGCAATGCAGATAAAAGGATCTGACACAATTGTAAATCTCGTTCAGGTTTGGGCGGAAGAGTACGTTAAATTGCATAATGAATGCAATATAGGCGTTACGGGCGGAGGAAGCGGAACAGGTTTTGCCGCTCTTTTAAACAGTACCTGCGATATTGCGATGGCTTCAAGGCAGGCTGAAGACAGAGAAATAGAACTCGCAAAAGCAAAAAATATAGAATATAAAGAATTTATAGTCGGTTTGGACGGACTTGCCGTTTTAGTTAATAAAAATAATCCCGTAAATCATCTTACGATGAACCAGTTGCGGGATATTTTTATGGCCAAAATTACTAATTGGAAAGAAGTCGGCGGAGAAGACAGAAAAATTGTCATTCTTTCAAGAGAAAGCAATTCCGGCACGCATATGTTTTTTAAAGAGCATGTTATAAGGCACGGAGATAAAAACAACAAAGATGAGTTTTCGCCGAGTTCTCTTCTTATGCCGTCGTCACAGGCTATTTTTGACGAGATATACCAAAATCCGCATGCTTTGGGATATGTTGGCATGGGTTTTATAAATAACAATGTTAAAGCATTAAGCATATCAAACTGGAATTCGGCGGTGTTTGTTTATCCGAGTCTTGAAAACGTAAAGTCAGGAATGTATCCTATATCAAGGCCTTTATTTTTATACACAAACGGACAGCCCGATAAAACGGCGAAAGATTTCATAGATTTTTCATTATCGGAAAGAGGGCAGAAGATTGTCGCTGAAACGGATTTTGTACCTATCAGGAAATAATAATGTTTAGAAATGCAACAGATTCAATAATGGAAAAAGTTGTTTTTATATGCGGAATACTGACGATAGTATTTGTTGTTTTAATATTTGGTTTTTTATTTAAAGAAGGTTTTTCTTTTTTTAAAGAGTACGGAATTTTTAATTTTTTAACCGGCAAATTATGGTATCCTACGTCAAATCCGGCTATGTACGGAGTTTTGTCTTTGATAGTCGGCTCGCTTCTTGTAACTTTGGGGGCAATAGCGATAGCGGTTCCGCTGGGGATTATGGCTGCGTTGTATATTGCCGAAATAGCGCCGGCATGGATACGCGATATTTTAAAATCAGGCGTTGAACTTATGGCCGCTATTCCGTCTGTCGTTATAGGATTTGTCGGAATGGTTACGCTTGTTCCTGTGATAAGGACGTTGTTTGATATTCCTACCGGTCTTACCGCTTTTTCAGGGTCAATAATGCTTGCTTTTATGGCTATGCCTACGATAGTTTCCATTTCGGAGGACGCTATACGGTCGGTTCCGTGGTCTTATAAAGAAGGCGCCTATGCTTTAGGTGCTACAAAATGGCAGACAATAAGAAGAATAGTTTTAAAAACGGCAATGCCGGGAATTATCGCGGCGGTTATGCTTGGTATAGGCAGAGTTATCGGAGAAACTATGGCGGTTATGATGATAACAGGAAATGCCGCCCATATTCCGTCTTCAATATTTGAACCCGTTAGAACTTTAACCGCAACAATTGCGGCCGAAATGGGCGAAACGGTAAAAGGCGGTCTTCATTACAGAGCGCTTTTTGCGATAGGACTGGTATTGTTTGCAATAACGTTTATCATAAATTTTATAGCTGATTTATTTTTAAATAAAAACAGGAAATAATGAATTTAAAATTAAACCCTAAATTATCGCAAAAACTGGCGTTTTCAGTTTTATTTTTAGCTACGATATTCGTTATTATTCCGGTTATAATAATTATTTTTAACATAGTTAAAAACGGCTATTCGGCTATTTCTTGGGAATTTTTATTTTCAATGCCGAAAGACGGTATGAGGGCGGGGGGAATATTCCCTGCCATTATAGGAACGCTTTCAATAGTTTTATGCGCAATATGTATTACGCTTCCGATAGGAGTGCTTGCCGCAATTTATCTTAACGAATATGCCAAAGACAATCTTCTTACAAGAATAATAAAACTTGCGATAGTGAATTTGGCAGGAGTTCCGTCAGTCGTTTACGGACTTTTCGGACTTGGCATCTTTGTTATGCTTTTAGGCTGCGGAGTTTCAATTTTGGCGGGAGCGTTAACCCTTTCAATTATGGAGCTTCCCGTTATTATTACGACATCAAGAGCCGCTTTAAACAGCGTTCCTTATCCTTTCAGGGAAGCAAGCTGGTCTTTGGGAGTCAGCCGCTGGCAGACAATACGTTATGTCGTTTTGCCTAACGCGCTGCCGGGAATTATGACAGGCGCCATTTTGAGCATAGCAAGAATATCCGGAGAAACCGCGCCGATTCTTTTTACGGCTGCGGCTTTTTACGTTCCGCATCTTCCGAATTCAATGTTTGACCAGGTTATGGCGCTTCCTTATCATTTGTACATTATTTCAACGCAGATACCAAATATGCCAAAGAATATAATATTCGGAACAGCGCTCGTTCTTTTAATGCTCGTTTTGTCAATGAGTCTTGTGGCTATAGTGGCAAGAATATATTTCAGGAAAACCAGAAAATGGTAGATAAAATAAGAGTTAAAAATTTAAATTGTTTTTACGGCGGCAAGCATGCTTTAAAGTCGCTCAATATAAATGTCGTCAAAAATGAAATACTTACGATTATCGGTCCGTCAAACAGCGGAAAAACTTCATTTTTGAGAACATTAAACAGAATGAATGACAACAACATCAATTATTCAAGGAAAGGCGAAGTATTTCTCGACAATGATAATATATTTAAAATGAATCAGGAATTGCTAAGAACAAGAGTCGGAATGCTTTTTGCAATGCCGATTCCTCTGCCTATGTCAATATATGAAAATATTGCATACGCGCCTAAAAGAATAGGTTTGCTGTCAAAAAAAAGTGAAATAGATGCGGTTGTTGAAAAAGCTTTAAGAGACGCTTCTCTTTGGGATGAAGTAAAAGACAGGCTTGATCATTCGGCAATAAAACTTTCCGGCGGGCAGCAGCAGAGACTTTGCATAGCAAGAATTCTTGCAATAGAACCTGAAGTTATTTTGTTTGACGAACCGTGTTCTGGGCTTGATCCTATTTCAACGTCAAAAGTTGAAGAAGCAATGATAAAATTAAAACAAAAATATACGATAATTTTAGTTACCAATAACGTAAAGCAGGCGTCCAGAGTCGGAGACAGAACGGCGTTTTTCCTTATGGGAGAATTGATTGAGCTTGATGAGACGGCGAAAATGTTTGTTTCGGCCAAAGATAAAAGAACGGAAGATTATATAACCGGAAGGTTTGGATAATGACAGATATTGCGATACATATAAAAGATCTTAATTTGTACTATACAAAATTTCACGCCGTTAAAGACGTGAACATTGATTTTAAAAGCAATCAGATAACGGCGCTTATAGGCCCGTCGGGCTGCGGAAAATCCACACTTTTAAGAACTTTGAACAGAATCAACGATACAATAGAAGGAGTAAGGATTACGGGCGATGTAGTGATAAACGGATATAATATTTACGCCGAAGGCGCAGACGTAGATAGAATAAGAAGAAACGTCGGTATGGTTTTTCAGAGACCAAATCCTTTTCCTCTTTCCGTTTATGATAACGTAGCCTTCGGACTGCAGATTAACAGAATAGTCAAAAGCAAATCCGAAACGGACCAAATTGTTAAAGAAAGCCTTGAAGATGTTGAACTTTGGAATGATCTGAAAGATAAATTAAAAAGTAACGCTTTGAGCCTTTCTCTTGAACAGCAGCAGAGGCTTTGCATAGCAAGAGTAGTCGCGGTAAAACCGCAGGTTATTCTTCTTGACGAGCCGTGTTCGTCGCTTGATCCGATGGCAACGGCTCATATTGAGGAACTTATGCAGGAATTAAAGGAAAAATATACGATAGTTATAGTAACGCATAATATGCAGCAGGCCGCCAGAATTTCCAAAGAAACCGGTTATATGCTGCTCGGCAAACTGATAGAGTTTGATAAAACCGAAAAAATATTTACAAATCCTTCGCAAAAAGAAACCGAAGATTATGTCTCAGGCCGTTTTGGATAATTCTTTTAACGGATATCCACGGAGTATCTAAAT
>Ga0302243_1000120_pt1 | contig 92442 bp, 79 predicted proteins | sample AAG_UR_Met_MG_FD_193514 | JGI IMG/M metagenome (GOLD analysis project Ga0302243, IMG submission 193514) | Enriched activated sludge microbial communities from anaerobic digester in WTTP, New Holstein, Wisconsin, United States - AAG_UR_Met | ecosystem: Engineered > Bioreactor > Anaerobic >... | reverse complement strand
GATATTACCTGCTTTAAAATCATTTATCTTATGACTTATACCCAAAGATCTGTTTAATTTCATAGCTTAGTTTTTCCACCAAGATACGAAAAATAATTATATTTATATACTTAAGTTAGCACCATTACTCCCGATAGTTATCGGGATTTCCCCCAGGGGTGAAGGAGCAAGAAGATTCTGCTAATATTGGAAAGGAATATAAATTGTAATATTTGATATAACAGATTAAGCAGTAACTTTCATAGGAAGAAGCTTTTCCCCCCTGGGGGAAACGGGAAAGGGGGTGAGTAAATGCGGGGAGCTCCCGATAGCTTTCGGGACGGGATGGAAAGGGGGTATGTGACTGCAGGGAGGTAAGTGACTGCAAGGGATAACAGAAAATAGGGTAAATGAATGCAGTGTGAAACAAGAATGCGGGTGAATGAAAGTAAGAGGTTCAGGGTTAAGTGTTCAGTTTAGTTCAGCGTTTAGCGTTCAGCGTAGCCAAAAGTCAATGCCACATTGGAAGAAACCTGCACGACTTGCAAGACCTGCATGACCTGCATGACCGCGACCGAAGGGAGCAAGCCCTGAGCCATTCACAAATTACTAATTGTTCATTGCTAATTGTTCATTGCTAATTGTTCATTGCTAATTGTTCATTGCAATCCCAATTGCATTTGAGTCATATTTTACATTTTTAACTCTTAATTAGCATAAATAATAGTAATTTTGCAGTCCTGATTCTATAAAAATCTGATGGCTGCCGATTTTTACAATGATTCGCTGAATGCAAGATGTTCTATCCCTCCCCTCGTGAACAGGAAGGCCAAATCTGGTCCCACAAAGGTCAGTGCCGGAGGAATAAGCTTTGGAGGGGATGAGATTGTAATTATTGCCGGGCCTTGTGCTGTTGAGAATCACGAACAGCTTTCCGAGACTGCCGGGATAGTCAAGGCCGGAGGAGCATCCATGCTCAGGGGCGGGGCTTTCAAACCAAGATCGTCTCCCTATAATTTTCAGGGACTGGGTCAGGAAGGAATATTAATGCTTAAAGAAATAAGCCGTATTCACGCTATTCCTTTCGTGACGGAAGTAATGGACACCCGCCAGGTGGAATTCGTGGCACAGCATGCCGACATGCTGCAGATAGGCTCGCGGAACATGCAGAACTATCCGCTTCTTAAGGAAGCAGGAATGTCGCGCAAGCCTATCCTCCTGAAGAGGGGCATGATGGCCACTATAGAGGAATTCCTGCTTGCCGCGGAATATATCCTCAGCCAGGGCAACGATCAGGTGATACTCTGCGAGCGCGGAATCCGCACTTTCGAACCCACCACCAGGAACACCCTCGACCTCAATGCAGTTCCTATGCTCAAGCACATGTCGCATCTCCCGGTGATAGTAGACCCCAGTCACGGAACAGGTCACAGCTGGATGGTTCCGACCATGGCACGGGCAGCTGTTGCAGCCGGTGCCGACGGTCTTATCATGGAAGTGCATTACAAGCCCGGTGAGGCTCTCTGCGACGGCTACCAGTCACTTGATCCCGACGACTTCCGGCAGCTTATGACAAGCCTGAGAAAAGTCGCGGAAGCGACAGGCAGGAAGATTCTGTAACAATTTATTATTCAATGCTTAAGGAATGTGAACGGCTTTGCTCCCTGAATCTTCAGCAAAAGAAGCTTGCCCATGATTTTATGCTGAAATGGATCTCTTCCATACTTTAAGTCCGGCGAACGACATTACAAGGTACACTGCATAGAGAATAACCGTGGGATAAAGTCCCCGCGCAACGAAGATCATCACGGATGCAGCATTTACAGCTATCCAGAGGTACCAGTGTTCATATATCTTTCTTGCAAGCATCCAGGTGGCTATTGCCGACAGTGATGTTATGAAGGAATCCCAACCTGGCACAGGTGAATCGGTAAACCTCGACAGGATGAACCATATACCGGTATACGACAAAATGAACACTGCTGCAAGCACTAAACCTGTTAACGGTCTTAACCTCGTCACCTGAAGTCCCCCGGACCCTGCACCCTGTGCCCCGTGCCCTTCGCCCTGAGCCCTGTGCCCTGTGCCCTGTGCCCCGTGCCCCGTGCCCTTCACCCACCAATACCATCCAATGCAGCTCATAACCAGGTAGTATCCCTGAAGGCTCATGTCAGCATAGAACTTGCTTGCAAAAAAGACAACAATATATACGGCGCTGGTTACTATGCCAACCGGCCATAACCATATATTCTGTCTTATCTCGAGAAACACATAGATTATGCCGCTTAAAGCTCCGAATATTTCTATCCAGTTTGTTGCTATCCAGTCGCTAACGTTCATATCATCAGAATTCCAGTCCCAGCCTCAGCATAAAATTGGTTCCTGCCTGAGGAAAATAATATGCCCAGCTAAGTTCCTTTCCATCTTCAAACCAGTTGCCTCCATATGCATTGCTTACATACCTTGCATTGAAGACATTGTTTACAAGAAGTTGAATACCGGCGCTCCTGAGGTCTTTAATCACCGGTTCAAAATCGATCATAATGTCGCTGACCATATATGGCTCCAGCATCCTTTCACTGTTCATGGTGTTGTCGAAATACTGCTTCCCGACATATTTAGTAATGAAATGCAGTTTCAGGGGAGGCAGGATATTTGCATACAGATCGCTGCTTCCTGTAATTGAAGGCGAGTAGGCTATATCAACCTTACCGAGCTGAAGGCTCCTGTGTTCCTCCGACCAGTCGGATGTATTGTAATCAATATAATGCTCTACAAAATCAACTATCTTGTTGCTGCTCAGGGTCAGGTTCAGATCGAGACCGATGAAATCTGCAGGTTTGAAGCCTGCTGTCAGTTCGGCGCCTATCCGGTAGCTTTTTTCGACATTGGTCATTATTGAATAGCCCACATTGCTTAGTTCGCCCGTCGGCACCAGCTGATTGCGATACAGCATTCCGTACAGGTTGATGCCTGCCGAGCTCTTTGCCGATCTTACAACATAACCGGCCTCAATATCGTAAAGGCGTTCAGGTTTTGGTGTTGCTTCACTGTCGCCCGAAGCTTCCTTGAAATCGGTTCGTGTCGGTTCCCTGTTAGCCACCGACAGCGAAAGGAAAGCCTCCTGTCCTGGAAAGAGCCTGAGGAACAGTCCTGCCTTAGGATTGAAAAAATGGAATGAATGAGTCTGCCCGATATTCTTAAGATCGTCGTCTTCGCCCCTGAGCGAATAGTTGACATGCCTGTACTGAAGGTCGCCAAAAGCCGACAGTTTATCCGTTAATGAATAGTTTATCTTTCCGTAAAGGCTTGCTTCCTTTTTTTCTCCATTGTTGAAATACCACTGATAACTGCTCTCCGCTAAACCAGGGTATCTCATCCAGATAATCCTTCCATAATGGTCGCCTGAATAGAGATTCATTCCGCCTCCGAGCTTTGAGTCAATCTTATCTTTCCGGTAATTCAGCGACCAGACCAGGCCGTAAAAGTCGTTTGACATCCATTTTCTACGGATCAGGTCGGTCTCATTCATGGCAAGGTCTCCGATAGTCACTTCCGGAAGACCGTATTTGCTGTACTTTTCATCCTCCCTGAACTCTTCGTAATAGCCTTTGCCGTAAGTATAGTGAAGGGCGGAATTGAAGGAAAAGTATTCATTTATTTTCCTGCCAAATATCAGATGGTAGTGATTCTGAGTGTAGTTATCGCTTTCGTTGTCATAATAATGTACATTCCCGAGATCATCGGTGTATTCTCCGGCCGGATTATAACGTCTGTCGATGTGAAGCATCTCTTTCGGCACACCCCACCAACCTATCCCTGTTTTTTCCTCTCCAAGTATGACATTAGCTTTTATAAGCGATTTCCCTGTTCGGAATAGAGCGCTTAACAAGGCTGAATTATGTTCCGATCCTGTTCTGGCAATATAGCCATTGCTTCTAAGATCGGACCAGCGCATCTGGAATGCAAATCTCTCTTTCAGCAATCCAGTTCCGGCGGTAATGCTGTTTCTGAAAGTTCCGTATGAGCCTGCAGCTGAGCTGATCGTGGCAAATGGTTCGTTCTCAATGCCTTTGGTCTGGATGTTTATTGAAGCCCCGAAGGCGCCGGCTCCATTTGATGAAGTTCCCACTCCTCTCTGTACCTGAATATTGTCGACAGAGGAAGCCAGGTCGGGCAGGTCGACCCAGAAGACCTGCTGCGATTCGGGATCATTAAGGGGAATACCGTCAATGGTGACATTTATTCTTGAAGCATCGGTTCCCCTGATCCTCAGACTGGTATATCCGATTCCGTTTCCCGACTCCGATGTCCCGACAAATGAAGGTGTAAGATTCAAGAGAAAAGGTATTCCCTGACCGGAGTTATTTTTTTCCAGTGTTTCTCCTGCCACATTTGAATAAGCAAGCGGAGTTTCCTTCCCGGCCCTTGTTGCGCTTATTATGACATCGTTCGTTACAATGGTTTTCAGTCGCAAACTCACATCCTCTTTCATATCTCCTGTCACATGTATCTCCCTGATCTGTGTTTCGTATCCCATGAAAGAATATCTCAGGGTGTAATCTCCGGCTTTAAGTCCTGTGAGAATGTAGTTTCCGGCGGCATCGGTATGAACACCGGTAAAAGTTCCCTCAATAAGCACTCCGGCGCCCGCGAGTGGTTCGCCACCAATGTCGGTAACTTTTCCGCTGAGGCTCTGGCCTGTCATATGATAGGAAAATGAACCCAGCAGGATAAGCGACGACAGAAAAAGCAGTTTTTTCTTCATCTCCGTATCAGTTAAAACTATATACCGGGTGCATTTGTTCCCTCCGCCGGCATTACCCGGATCAGGTGCAAGGGTATGATCTCAGCCCGTAATAATAAGGCACCCCGTAAATGACGATGTAAAGTTACATCTTTTAAGGGAAAGATAACAATCAATTACATTTTTTGTTAAATTGCCATTTAAAAGCGGGTATCCGTATGAGTACTCTTCTTGAAAAACTTAATTACAAGGGACAGAAAAGGATAGTAGTCATGAATGCCGGCAGGGATTTTATCCTGGGTTCAGATGATGAGCTCAGGGATGTTCAGATCGACAGTGAAATAGACCAGAGATTTCCCTACGAGTTCATGCTTATTTTTGTAAGGAAGATTACCGAGGTGAAAGCATTTGCCCCGCTTGTATTGCATAACCTTGTTGATAACGGAGTTTTATGGTTCTGTTATCAGAAGAGTTCCGGGAAGTGCAGTTCGGAACTGAACCGGGAAAATGGCTGGCAGTCGCTTAATGACATGGATTTTTATGGAACGAGAGTTATTTCAGTGAATGATGAGTGGTCGGCTCTCCGGTTCAGGAACATCAAATATATCAAGTCAAAATCCTCAAGGTATCCGAAGAAGAAATAAGTCATTGAAAGGTCTGCATTATGATCAGGACCATCACCATAGAGACGCCCCTTGGAGATATGGCAGCTGCTGCCATTAAAGAGGGCATATGTTTTCTTGAATTCACAAGCAGGCCTGGCCTGGAATCAGAAATCAACAAGCTTGCCCTAACTTTCAACACGACAATCAAACCCGGCAGCAACAGGCATCTCAGGGCCCTCAGGAGACAACTTAAGGAGTATTTCAGGGGGAAACGCAAGGAATTCACTCTTAAACTGGTAACCCCGGGTACCGACTTTCAGCGTGAGGTATGGGAAACGCTAAAGAAGATCCCTTACGGAGAGACAATCTCGTACCTGGAACAGGCGAAAATGATAAACAATCCCGGGGCATTCAGAGCTGTCGCGGGTGCAAACGGATCAAACCGGATCGCCATTGTGATTCCATGTCACAGGGTAATCGGTTCCGACGGCGACATGGTGGGATATGGAGGCGGTCTCGACAAGAAGAAATGGCTAATAGATCATGAAAGGAAATTTTCAGGGAAGCCTGTCAACGGCATCCTGTTCTGAGTGCCGGAAGCGAACAAAAAGACTCCTGAAAGGTTTCCAGACAAATAAACCAAATATCAGTTTTATGCTAAACATTATCAGATATCCGACTATTGTCATAACAATCCTGGCATTCATTGCCACAGCTATTTCAGGATGCTCCTCTTCCAGGACAAGCCTGCCGGGAGAACCTTCCTCCACCCGTGAACGGAAGGACCTGTACTATTTCCATTCGGGCGACAGCACCTGGATCATCAGGCCTGTAACCGAAGCCGGAAAGCATTACGCGGGGATTATTTATAAAGCCGAAGATATCAGTAAAAATCCCAGGGTAAGGATTTATGCCGAACCACTCACGTCAGTAACGGTTGAAAATGGCCGTCTTACGGTTCCGATGGAGAATATAGTCAAGGTTGAGAACCACAGGATAGGTCCCGGAGTAATAATCGGTTCCATCGGAGTTCTCGGCCTTTTGTTTTTATTACCTGCAATACTTTAATAACCCGGTTCAGCTTCCGCGAAACGAAGGGATTATTCTTTACGTGATTTCCTCTTTTTAATCCCTTTCACCACCAAATAAGCCACAAACAGGATACCCAGCGCGATAAGTATTTTGTCGATATAGGGGAATATCTTATCCTTCAGGTCGTATATAAAATAGCCTGTCACGGCAAGGATAATGTTCCATAATCCTGCACCCGCGACGGTGTAGATAATAAAATCCCTGATATTCATTCTTGCCAGGCCTGCAGGGATTGAAATAAGCTGTCTGACTGCAGGAACGAGTCTTCCGATGAAAGTTGACGATTTACCGTTGCGGACAAAATACTCTTCGGCATGGATCACTTTTTCCTTTGAAAGAAGCAGCATTTTCCCGAGGGTTGAATCGGCGAATTTGTAAACCAGGGGTCTGCCCAGATACAATGCCAGGTAGTAGTTTACAAAGGCGCCCGCGAGAGCTCCCACTGTACCGGCCAGTACCACCAGAAAGACATTCAGTTCACCCTCGGCAGCCTTGTATGCTGCAAATGGTATTACAACTTCCGAAGGAAAAGGTATGAATGAGCTTTCGATAGTCATCAGAAGCCCTATTGTAAAATAGTTCAGGTTGAGCATGTACCAATCAACCACGGTGTGAATCAAGTCCATCATCTTGTCTTAAAGTCTATTATTATTAAATTGACCGAAAGCTGTTCCATTGTTGCATCCACTCTCCTGCCGTTCATTTTGACCGGTGTTGTGACCGGTTTTATTATTTCACCTTTGGAAACGGAATTAAAGTCCTCCTTATTTTGCGACTTGAGTATCTGTTGCACCGCGGTTCCGGTATAAGGCAGCCTTCCAAGGTCGAGTTGCACCGGAACAGGCTTTTCATTTGAATTAACAATCTTCACATACAGTTTTCCCTTATTCCTGTCGAGTGAAGCGCTTGCATAGATACCGTCCTGGCCGGTGAGTGCCTTGCCTTCCGAGAGTGCCGGAACAATGTGGGTTCCATTGTAGTTTGAGAATATTTTCTGCACGTAATAATTGGGGCTTCCTATTACATTAAGGTTGTCAAACCATATCAGGTCGGGGCGCCACTGCCAAGCATCGACGTGGGCAAGAAGAGGTGCGTAGGATGCCATATGAACCACATCGGCATTTCGTTCAAGACCTGTCATGAATGCTGCCTCACACAAGGCGCTCCACCATGAATTTCTCGATTCCGGGTTACTGTCTTCCTTCCCGTGGGCTGCATATTCCCCTGCAAAGACCTTGATACCGTTCCTGTCGTAGTTATCATACCTGGTGGCATTCTGAAGGAACCATTCGGGGGGCATGTAGTAATGTTCATCAATCAGGTCGGGTGAAAGCTTGCGCAGTTCGGTCCAGCCGTACTCAAACATTCTGCCTGCCGCCGAGGGACCTGAACCGGATATGATCTTGATTTCAGGATGTTTATCCTTTAGAACCTTCTCGAATTCCCTGTATCTTTCAATATACTGTTCATCCCATTGTTCATTACCTACTCCAAGGTATTTAAGATTGAATTTTTCAGGATGTCCCATCTCAGCCCTTAAGCCTCCCCAGCGGGTTGATGTTTCACCGTTGGCAAATTCAATAAGGTCGATTGCATCCTGAATATAGCTGTCGAGTTCCTCGAGAGGCACCACTTCAGCAGCATTGTACTGGCACGACATTCCGCAGTTGACAATAGGCAGGGGCTCTGCTCCAATATCTTCAGCAAGAAGAAAATACTCATAAAATCCCAGTCCGAACGACTGGAAATAATCCGGAGTCTGGCGGTTTCTTATTTCAAGGTTCCAGCGGTTCATGATCAACTTCCTGTCCTCAACGGGCCCCACCGTTGTTTTCCACTGGTAGCGGTTCTCAAGTGTTCTGCCCTCAACTATACAGCCCCCCGGGAATCTCAGGAAACCGGGTTTCAGGTCAGCTATCATCTGAACCAAATCCTTTCGGAGTCCGTTTTCGCGTTCTTTCCAGGTATCTGCCGGAAAAAGAGAAATCATATCGAGGTCGATGGCTCCCTTTCCTTCGAGAGTGATTCTCAACAGGGCTTTGAGCTCGGTATCTGAGGCTGCAAATGACACCTTGTGATTTGTCCAATCAGCTGTAAAGCCTGAGATCACTGCAGTTCCAATAATCTGACCGGAGGCGCTTAGCAGTTCCACCTTCATTTTTATGTCAGAGCTTTCATGAAGCCTTGCCTTTACTGAAAAGTTATATTGAGCATCCTTTCTGATACCCATTCCACGGAAACCTTCGTTTGTAATTCCGAAAGATTCTACAGCCGGATCAAGAAATATACTTACGTGATGAGGGTTTCCGGGATTGTATGGATAATAAAAGCCGGGGACTATCCTACCCGTTCCGTTTTGCCGCGATAATTGCCTCCAGCCGCTTAACGGAAACTCAAATTCAAAGGAACGGTTTTTGACAAGCTCGGCATAAACACCACCGTCGGCTGCAAAATTGATATCCTCAAAAAAAACACCCCACATGGTGGGCTGAATCTCAGCTCCCGGCTTATCGGCCTGAACAACAATCCGGAGGCTTTCCTGGGCTGTGCCTGTCAGTAAAGTCAGGGCAAACATCATTAACATGCAGGAAAGAATCTTTCTCATAATGAACTGAATTATATTTTCATTGCAAATAATCGCGGCAAAAATAGCATATTTAAGCTTTGAACAGGTATTCTAAATCACGGATTTGCAGAAATGTCTCCGGTGGGCCGGCATTCACAGAAAAGCAACAAGCCGCGAAACTATTCAGGTGTAGCCATCCTTCTGATCCGTCGCCCCACAGGTTGATCGATTGTAATGGGAACCTTTTCCTCGATGGTATTTACAGTATCTAGCTGAAGTGCCCTGACATCCGAAATGCAGATGAGCCTGGAGAAACTGTGAAGCGTCAGTGTCAGTGTATCAAGGTTTGATAATTTGTAATCGCGCGGCATAACCCTGTCGATCAGGATAAACCTGAAGTCGGCGGGAATCTGATGCTTCTTCAGGGAGTCGTAACTGCTTTCCAGTTTTATCTCCCCCGATTCTGTCATATCTTCAAGAACTTCCCTGAAAAACAGATTGATTTTGGGTTCAACCTTGAAACCGATGTGGAAGTCGACCCTGATCAGTATTCCGGGGATTATGTGAGTTACCTTGTAATCCATCCTGTCGGGTTCATCTGTCTTGTCAACATGAAGCAGCCAGTATGTCTCCGCCCTCTTGGGCTGTTTAAGGAAAATGGAATGAATCACCTTTGACTCAACCTGGTCGATCCTGTTTGCCTTTATAATATAGACCAGGTTTGTGGCAGTTTTCGGAACCGATTCATCCATAACCAGATCCCTGAACATATCGGTATATTTATTCAGGTTTGTAAAGGTAACATACCTGTTCTTCAGCTTCCTCCCGAAATACCATCCATACATGATCACAAAGAAAAACGAAGCTGCAAGGAGAGTGAACCAGCCACCGTTTACAAATTTATGCAGGTTGGCTATCAGGAAGCTTCCCTCAATTGTCAGGTATACCATCAGAAGCAGCAGTATGAGCCTGTGGTTTACTCCCTTCTGCAACAGGTAGTATGAAAGCAGGACGGTCGTCATCAATTCGGTAATTGTGATTGCCAGTCCGTATGCTGCACTCATGTTATCTGACTTTTTGAAAGAAAGCACCACAATTGTGCAGGCGATCCAGAGGAACCAGTTCACTACAGGGAGGTAGACCTGTCCCTTTATTCTCGTTGGGTTCAGCACATTAAGCTTTGGCCAGAAGTTCAGTGAGATAGCCTCGCTGACCAGGGTGAAAGAGCCGCTTATTATAGCCTGGCTGGCAATTATGGCAGCTGCTGTTGCCAGTATTATCCCGGGCAGAAGCAGCCAGCCCGGCATAATTTCAAAGAAGGGGTTTATATCGGATCCTTGTGTATAATTCAGGATAAGCCATGCTCCCTGTCCGAAGTAATTAAGCAACAGACAGAGTTTGACATATATCCACGATACCCTTATATTGGATCTTCCGCAGTGACCGAGGTCGGCATACAGCGCTTCGGCTCCGGTGGTGCAAAGGAAGACCGCACCCAGGAGTATGAATCCTCCGGGGTACTCGGTAAGAAACCTGCCGGCATAAACAGGATTCACCGCCTCAAGAATGAAAGGATGACGGATCAGCTGGGATATCCCTATGGCTCCGAGCATGAAAAACCAGATCAGCATTATCGGGCCGAAGTATGATCCGACGAGGTTTGTGCCGAACTGCTGGATAAAAAACAGGGCTGCCAGTATCACTATCACAATGGGAACTACCGGAATATCGCTGTTTATCATACCTAATCCCTCAACAGCTGATGTAACTGTGATTGATGGAGTAATCACACCATCGGCAAGCAATGCTGCCCCTCCGATCATGGTCAGTATGGCTGCCCATGATGACTTCTTTCTCAGCAGGGCAAAGAGTGCAAAGATTCCTCCCTCGCCGTTGTTATCGGCTCTGAGCGCGATAATGACGTACTTGATGGTAGTGGATAAAGTGAGTGTCCAGAAAATGCACGACAGGGAACCGTAAACAAGAAGCTCTGAAAAGTTATCCCTTCCGCCTATCAGGATAGCTCTCATTGTATAGAGAGGACTTGTGCCCAGATCACCGAACACTATCCCCATCGTTACAATAACTCCCAGAAGAGAGAGTTTTTTAATATCCGGACGCTTAACTGAGAAGCTCATGGATTAAGTAATCAGTATTTGGATCACGAAAATAAAGCCGGCAAATTTAATAATTCTTATTTTTATGAATTCTTTATTCAGGATAATTTTATGTTAAGAAAATTATTGCTCATTATCTGCCTGATACCGGTTGCATTAATGCTTGGCGCCCAGGAGGACAGTGTTAACATCAGCCGTCTCTCCCTCCTTTTCATTGGTGACATCATGGGACATGATGAGCAGATTGCTTCGGCATTTAATCCCGGGACCGGCAATTATGAATATGATGATGTTTTCAGCTATGTAAGGGATGAGATATCCGAAGCCGATATAGCTATCGGCAATCTGGAAGTCACCTTAGGCGGATCTCCCTACAAGGGTTATCCTGCTTTCAGTTCTCCGGCCTCTCTTGCAGCAGCCTGCAGTAATGCAGGGATTGATGTTCTGGTTACAGCCAACAATCACTCGGTTGACAGGGGAAGGAAAGGAATCCTCAGCACCATTCAGCGGCTCGACAGCCTGGGCATAATGCATACAGGCACATTTGCCGACAGTGCCGCGAGGGACAGCCTCAGTCCGCTTATCATTGAAAAGAACGGTATCTCGGTTGCAATTCTGAACTATACATATGGAACCAACGGGCTTAAAGTGCCGCCGCCGACAATAGTAAACATGCTGGATACTGCAGTTATCAGCTCCGACATTAAAAAGGCCCTTGCCCTCAATGCCGATGTTATAATCCCCTTTGTACACTGGGGTATAGAATATGATACACTGCCGTCGGCCGAACAGAAAAGGCTTGCCCGCTTTTTTTTCAGCAAGGGAGCTGATCTGATCATCGGTTCACATCCCCATGTACTTCAGCAGATGGAATGGACACCGGCTGATTCGTGCCGTGGCGACAATCTTGTTGTATATTCACTTGGCAATTTTGTCTCGAATCAGCGAACCATAAGAAGGGACGGAGGGTCGATGGTAAGAATTGAACTTGAAAAAGCTGACAGCATCACCAGGGTTTCACGTGCAGGTTACTATCTCACCTGGGTTTACACTCCTGTTGAAAACGGCAGGAAAAAGTTTTATGTACTCCCTTGTTCGGTATACGAAAACAAGCCGGAATACTTTTCCCGACCATCGGATTATCAGAAAATGAAACTTTTCATACGTAATTCCCGTAGGCTGCTCAACACGTTGAATACTGGGATCGGGGAGATTATTTGCACGGAAGAAGGCTGGGTATATTGAATTAATTCCTATCATTGTAGCTTTAAGCAAAAATAAGCGGGTTATAATATATTTGTTTTATGGAAAACTCCATTGCTATACTGTCGGTAACAGCAATAACGCTGGGTTTCGTTCACACCATACTCGGACCCGATCATTATCTTCCTTTCATAGTGCTGAGCGAGGCACGGAAATGGAGTCTCAGGAAAACGATGCTGATCACATTCCTTTGCGGGCTAGGGCATGTCCTTAGTTCGGTTGTGCTGGGATTAGCCGGAATAGCCATCGGCATCTCGGTCAACCGTCTCGTGTCGGTCGAGTCGTTCAGGGGTAATATCGCGGCCTGGCTTTTCATTGCATTTGGGCTTGTATACACGGTAATCAGTGTCAGGAACCTGTACCGCGGTAAAAAACATACCCATCCTCACTTTCATGCAGACGGTGTCAGCCATGTTCATGAACACGACCATTTTTCCGATCACGCTCATGTTCATGAATCTGCCGCTGCCAAAACCACCCCATGGATCCTTTTCCTGATTTTTGTATTCGGCCCCTGTGAGCCCCTTATCCCGGTTCTTATGTACCCGGCAGCCAGTAACAATATACCGGGTGCTGTGCTTGTTGCTCTTCTTTTCTCGATAGTCACCATCTCCACCATGATGGCAGTTGTTCTTGCCTTCAAGCTGGGCTTCAGTAAAATAAATCTTAAGCCTGTTGAAAAGTACAGCAATGTGATTGCCGGAGCCACGATATTGTTATCGGGGATAGGAATACAGTTTCTGGGGCTGTAGGCAATGTATTATGGATTATGTATTATGGATTATGGATTATAGGCGATGGATAAACAATTGGCAATTAGTAATTAGTAATATGGTGCAGGTCTTGCGGTCTTGCAGTCTTGCGGTCTCTTCTAAAGCGGCACATCGCCTATAAATACATCGCCTATAATACATCGCCTAAACCCTAAACGCTTCGATCCCCGAATCTATTATGATTTTGAGCTAGCGGACTTTTTATATATTTTATTAGCTTTGCATAAAACTAATGTGCTGATGAATTACGATTACAATACACAACGGAAGAGTATGGCATTGCCTGAATATGGAAGGAATGTCCAGAAGATGGTTGATCATATAAAGACCATTGAAGACAGGGAGGAACGGAACCGTGCGGCAAAGACCATAATTCAGATCATGGGGAATCTGAATCCCCAGATCCGGGATACAGGCGACTTCAAGCACAAGTTATGGGATCACCTTGCTATCATTGCCGATTTCAACCTCGACATCGATTCGCCCTATCCTCCCCCGGAACGCGAAAGATTCACCGAGAAGCCCCGGAAGGTACCCTATCCTCAGGGTGACATACGTTTTCTTCACTACGGAAGGATCATTGAGCTGATGATAGATGCAGCCATAGAGATGGAGGAAGGCAAGGAAAAGGAATATCTCACCAATCTGATCGTGAACCAGATGAAGAAATCATACATTACCTGGAACCGCAGCCAGGTAAGTGATGAGGTAATCATCAGCGACCTCAAATTTCTTTCGCGCGGAAAGCTAAAAATAACCGAAGGCATCAGGATTCTCGAGGTCAAGGAACTTATCCCGCCCGTCAAGAAGAAGCCACAGTCGGGCAAGTCGCAGGGTAACAGGCAGAACAAGCCTTTCAACAGGAAGAAAATGCATAACCGCCATTAAGGGGCAGTTTTATAGTAGCTCAGGGCTAAGATAATTCCCTTTTCTTTCCGCCGGCCATGCATACATTAATAGGACTGGCGGGGAAAAATCATCCTGACAACAATTGTTTCCTGACCTCCCGCTTAAGCTATACTGTCAAATTGGCAAACAGCGGGTGTTGGCAGATTATTTGTTGACAAGAAGTGTAAATTAGAAAAACTATTGCTTAATGGTCAAGAAAAGAAAAATCCAGGACGGCGAGGATAAAGATATAACCCACCCTGAAACATCTGAGAACAAAGATAATACGAAGGTTCATGATACTGAGGCCGCCGAAGCATCAAAGCAAGGCGTTGAAGAGGAACCAAAGGCAGGTCAGTCTGAGCCGGAAACTGCAGCCAGGGAAGAAGCTGACAAAAGGAAAGACGAAGACAGGGTAATGCTGGAAAAACTGGCAGAGATGCAAGACAAGTATCTGAGGCTTTCAGCCGAGTTTGACAACTACAGAAAACGCACCCTAAAGGAAAAAATGGATATCTCCAAATATGCCGGAGAAGAAATAATGAAAGACATCCTTCCGATTATTGACGATTTCGACAGGGCTCTGAAGCACATGGAATCATCTCCTGATTGTGAAGGGATCAAGGAAGGCATTGACCTGATCTACAATAAATTTATTGATTACCTGAAGCGCCAGGGAATTAAAGAGATAGAGTCGCTGAATGAAGTATTCAATGTAGACATTCATGATGCCGCCGCGAAGGTCCAGGTTGAGGAAGAAGAAAAGAAGGGCAAGGTGGTGGAAGTGCTTTTGAAAGGCTATTACCTTAAAGATAAGGTACTCAGACATTCAAAGGTTGTTATAGGAGAATAATCAGTAATGCTGTTATAATTCCTGTTGAACAGGAAATAAAACAAAGGAGTTGGGATGGAAAAAAGAGATTATTATGAAGTGCTTGGTGTATCGAAGGAGGCTACTAAAGAGGAAATAAAGAAAGCCTACCGCAAGCAGGCATTGAAATATCATCCCGACAAGAATCCCGGCGACAAGGCTGCCGAGGAGAAATTCAAGGAGGCTGCAGCTGCATACGAAGTACTGAGCAACGATGAAAAGCGTGCCAGGTACGATCGCTTCGGACATGCCGGAGTGGGCGGAGCCGGGGATGGATTCGGCGGTCCGGGAGGTATGACCATGGAGGATATCTTTTCGTCATTCGGGGATATTTTCGGTGATGCCTTCGGAGGATTTGCAGGATTCGGATCTTCGAGAAGAAGCAGTGGAAGAAGGGTAAACAAAGGCACCAATTTAAGGGTCAGGGTAAAACTCGATCTTAAGGAAATCTCGACAGGCACCGAAAAAAAGATTAAGGTAAGCAAATATGTAAGCTGTAACAAATGTGGCGGTTCAGGTGCGGCCGATGCAAACAGCATTACGACCTGCACCACATGCCGCGGATCGGGGCATATCACCCGTATTGCCAACACGCTTCTGGGGCAGATGCAAACCACCTCGGTATGCCCCTCGTGCAACGGCGAGGGAAAGACCGTCACCAAAAAGTGTTCTTCTTGCTACGGTGAGGGAATTGTCCGGAAGGATGAGATAATAAAAATCAATATCCCTGCCGGTGTCTCCCGGGGTATGCAAATGAACCTTGAGGGAAAGGGCAACGCGGCACGACGCGGAGGCATCAACGGTGATCTCATCGTTGTCATCGACGAGGAAGAACACCCCGAACTCATAAGGGAAGGCAAGGACCTTATCCACAATCTCTTTATCAGCATACCCGATTCAATCCTGGGATCCCATGTGGAAATCCCGACCGTTGATAACAGGGTAAAAATAAAGATTGAGCCCGGCACCCAGCCCGGGAAAATACTAAGGCTCAGGGGCAAGGGATTGCCTGAAGTAAACGGCTACGGGAAAGGCGATCTGCTTGTTAACGTCAATGTCTGGATCCCGAAAAATATCACAAGGGAAGAATCGAGAATTATTGAAAAGCTTAAGGACAGCGAGTCTTTTGTCCCTAAGCCCGACAAGGATGACAAGGGATTCTTTGAAAGGATGAGAGGCTATTTTCAGTAGCCGCCGCTAAGCTGTGTCCATAAACGGAATGCCCCCGTTTCACCGGCTGTACGCTGATTTTTTAGGAGATCTTCACTGTTTAAAATATGCTTTGCCGAAACCGCTGTAGTTCTTGAGAGTTTCCTATATTTACATCTCTGTTTTATCCATACCTCATATTAATATGGCACTTTTTGAAGCAAGAAACGTCACAAAGCAGTTCGGATCGCTTTATGCTTTAAACAAAGTAAGCATATCGGTTCCCGAACAGTCGATCTTCGGGTTGCTTGGGCCGAACGGAGCCGGTAAGACTACGCTTATCAGGATAATAAACCATATCACGGGCCCCGATTCCGGAGAACTGTTCCTTGACGGACGAAAACTAAAGCCGGAAGATGTTTTGTCAATAGGCTATCTCCCGGAAGAAAGAGGTCTGTACAAGAAAATGAAAGTCGGAGAGCAGGTCCTTTATTTTGCACGGCTGAAGGGGCTCTCAAAGGCTGAAGCCATGAGACGTCTAAAATACTGGTTCCGTAAACTCGACATGGTCGACTGGTGGGGAAAAAAGGTGGAGGAACTTTCAAAGGGTATGCAGCAAAAGGTCCAGTTTGTGACCACAATCCTCCATGAACCGAAGCTGATCATTCTTGATGAACCTTTTTCAGGCTTCGACCCGGTAAATACAAATATTATCAAGAATGAGATCCTTTTTCTAAGGGAAAGAGGTGCCACGGTTATTCTTTCAACGCACAACATGGCATCGGTTGAGGAACTTTGCGACAATATAGCCCTGATAAACAAGGCAAAAACCATCCTTGAAGGCAGGGTTGATGACATAAGAATGCAGTGGGCAGGTGATGAGTACGAGATAGTGTTCGAAGGGGATGCAACACTGAGCGGCAACGGGAATATTACGATCCTTGACAGACAGTTTGAAAATAACAGGAGTACCATAAAATTCAAGGCCGGACATGAGAAGGACACCAACCTTATCCTTTCGGAAGCAGTCAAACGCGGGAAGGTGATTTCATTCAATCCTGCCCTGCCTTCCATGAACGACATCTTCATCAGGGTAGTTGAAACCCGCAGTTAAGTCCAGACAATAACTCAATGATTTAACCTCTTAAGCATGAATAAGATTTCCATAATAATAAACAGGGAATACATTACCAGGGTCAGTAAGAAGTCATTTATCCTGATGACCATCCTTGCCCCCATTCTCATGGCCGCACTGATCATTCTCCCGACAGTCGTGATGCTAAACCAGGAAATGGATTACAAGAAGATCGCGGTTATCGGGGATGAAGCCGATCTGTTCCGGGGAGTCCTGAAGAACTCCAAAACCCTTGAGTTCGTATATCTTGATGGTGTAAATGTGAATGATCTCAAGAAGACATTCGAAGAAGCGGGATATTATGGCATCCTGTACATTTCATCCGAACTGGTAAACACCCCCAATGCCGTTCAGCTCATCTCGAAGAAACAGCCTCCGATAGCTGATCTGCAGTACATGGAGAACTCGCTCAAGAATGAGATCGAGAAGCAGAAACTGATGGCTTACAACATTGAGAACCTCGACGAGATAATGAAGAAGGTTGAAACGAAGGTCTCAATCCAGACGCAGAAGATAGACGATTCAGGGCAGATCAAGGACACCAGCACCGGAATTGCCATGTTTCTTGCTTATTTCGGAGGTTTTCTGATGTACATGCTTGTGTTCATGTTCGGCGCTCAGGTTATGAGAGGCGTAATCGAGGAAAAGACCAGCCGTGTAGTGGAAGTGATAGTATCATCTGTAAAACCGGTTCAGCTGATGATGGGAAAGATCATAGGCATTGCCCTTGTCGGACTAACCCAGTTCCTTATCTGGGTATTGCTGACTTTTGCAATAGTTGGCGTTTTAAAAACGACCGTACTGAAAGACAAGAATATCACTGAGATCTCCCAGACTGCTCCCCAGAACCTTATGGATAAGGATCAGCAGGCTGCCGTGCAGGAACAGATGGTACAGACAAGTTCGCAAATCTCGGAGTTCACTAAAATGTTTGAAAGTGCCATGAACCAGCCATGGGGACTGATCATATTCTCATTTATTTTCTATTTTATAACGGGTTACTTTCTATATGCCTCTATCTTCGCGGCAATAGGATCAGCGGTTGATAACGAAACTGAAACCCAGCAATTTATGCTTCCGGTGACCATACCCATCATCCTGGCCCTGATGGTCGCGATCGGCACCATGCAGAATCCGGAAAGCTCTCTGTCGTTCTGGTGCTCCATAATCCCTCTGACTTCACCAATAGTAATGGTGGCAAGGATCCCCTTCGGGGTTCCGGCCTGGCAGCTAATCCTTTCAATGGCGCTGATGGTTGTCACCTTCATTGCTTTCGTCTGGATGGCAGCCAAGATCTACCGGACGGGCATCCTGATGTACGGGAAGAAAACATCCTGGAAGGAGATGTGGAAATGGCTGAGATACTCGGGTTAAACTGGTTTGGGCAGCTGAAAAACACAGTGGTAAAAGAAAGTCCGGCTGTACGCACCGGAACCGCAAATAATACAAGTTATGTCAAAAATTCTGGTTATTGATGATGAAAGGGCGATAAGGAACACCCTGAAAGAAGTTCTGGAATATGAAAAACATGAGGTCGACCTTGCAGAGGACGGGCCGGCGGGGCTTGAGATGTTCGGCAGCAATTCATACGATATTGTGCTGTGCGACATCAAGATGGCAAAGATGGACGGCATTGAGGTACTTCAGAAAATATTTGAGACCTCTTCCGATGTTCCGGTTATAATGATATCGGGTCATGGCAATATCGACACGGCTGTTGATGCCATAAAGAAAGGCGCCTACGATTTTCTGGAAAAGCCTCTTGACCTGAACAGGCTACTGATTACCATACGCAATGCCACCGACAAGTCTACTCTGATCACGCAGACACAGGCACTTAAGAACAAGGTAAGCAAGATGTATGAGATAGTTGGTGAATCGGAGCCTGTCATGAAAGTAAAGGAGATGATCGACCGTGTAGCGCCCACTGAAGCCAGGGTGCTGATTACCGGCGCAAACGGAACAGGAAAGGAGCTTGTTGCTCACCAGATACACGAGAAGAGCAACCGGGCAAAAGGCCCCTTTGTGGAGGTGAACTGTGCGGCAATACCCTCAGAACTTATTGAGAGTGAACTGTTTGGACACGAAAAGGGATCGTTTACCTCGGCTATCAAGCAAAGAATAGGCAAGTTCGAACAGGCAAACGGTGGCACTTTGTTCCTGGATGAAATCGGCGACATGAGTCTTTCCGCCCAGGCCAAAGTGCTGAGGGCCCTTCAGGAGAACAAGATCACCCGGGTGGGATCCGACAAGGATATACATGTCAATGTAAGAGTTATAGCAGCAACCAACAAGAACATAAGGAAGGAAATAGAGGGCAACACCTTCAGGGAGGACCTGTATCACAGGCTGAGCGTGATAATAATACATGTCCCGACCCTCAACGAGCGTGTGGATGATATCCCTATTCTTGCCGAACATTTTAACACCATGATATGCAGAGAATACGGCATGAGCAAGAAAACTATAACCAGGGATGCGATCGCTGAACTGCAGAAGATTGAATGGACGGGGAACATAAGGGAATTCAGGAATGTACTGGAGAGGCTTATCATCCTGTGCAGGGATGAAATAACAGGCGCCGACGTACTGGCTTATGCCCGTCCGGTTTCAGGATCAAACATACTATAGCATTGTTCTTTCCTTATTCAGTCCGGCTTAAAATCTGAAGTAGATAAACGGCATGCTGGCAAAACTGCTCATCCTGAAAATAAGAAATCCGGCAATCAGAACCAGGATAAACTGAATGACAAGCGGGGTGTTGATGAATATTCCCCTGTACCATTCCTTGAATTTAGCGGGCAGAAAATGCATTATGTACCCTGCAGCCATCAGGGCAAAGGCTCCACTGTATGCACTTAAGACTGTTTCGAATGAAGCCGGCACGAAATCGCTGAATATCTGCCGCAGCATCAGTTCAACGCTGTGCATATCCCGGGCCCGGAAGAATATCCAGCAGAAGCTTACGAAATTGAAAGTCAGGAAAACTGAAAGCGCTGTTGCCAGCCGGCTTTTACGGATAGGTTTTCTAAAGATGTAATCCTTTATTTTGTTTATGGTCAATCCGATGCCATGGAGTCCGCCCCATATCACGAATCTCATGTTTGCTCCATGCCACAGGCCTCCTATAAGCATGGTAACCAAGAGGTTGAAGATGGTTCTAAACTTGCCTTTCCTGTTTCCTCCAAGAGGTATATAGAGATAGTCCCTGAGCCATCGTGAGAGGGAAATATGCCATCTCCGCCAGAAATCGGAAAGATCAGTTGCCTTGTAAGGTGAATTGAAATTGAAAGGAAGCCTGAATCCGAGGATAAGCCCTAATCCTATTGCTATATCGGTGTATCCCGAGAAGTCGCAGTAGATCTGAAGGCCGTATCCGTAAACAGCCATCAGGTTTTCGAATCCCGAGTAAACGGTGGGAACCTCAAATACCCTGTCGATGAAATTGACAGCAATGAAATCGGAGATTATTATCTTTTTAATAAGTCCCTTAATTATCAGGAACACGGCATGGCTGAACTCCCTTGCTGAAACGTTGTATTCCCTGTAAAGCTGTGGTATAAACTCCGATGCCCTCACAATTGGGCCTGCAACAAGTTGCGGAAAGAATGAGACATAAAATCCGAAATCCAATATATTCCTAACCGGCTCAAGTTTCATCCTGTACATGTCGATTGTATAACTGAGCGACTGGAAGGTGAAGAAAGAGATTCCTACCGGAAGAACGATTGAGTCTATATTGAAACCTGTTCCGAGAAGACTGTTGGAGAGGGCGCCAAGTACATCCCTGACAATGATCTCAGTGCCAAACAGATCATTTATTATCTGAACAATAAAACCGGTGTACTTGAAATAAACAAGGAGCCCTATGTTGGAAATGATGCTCAGGATAAGAAAGAAGCGTTTTCCGGCCTTTGTATCCGACCTGTGGATCAGGCGGCCACAGGTATAATCGATAATGGTAACAAAAACCAGAACGAAGAGGAAAAGACCTCCGGCTTTGTAGTAGAAGAACAGGCTCATCAGCAGGAGGTAGAAGTTCCTTGCAAACAATTTCCTGTAAAACAGGCTGAAACCTGCCAGTACCACAAGGAAGAAAATCCAGAAAGCCGCTGAAGTAAAAACGAATATCCTGTCAGGATCGTAGCTGAAAATTTCAGAGACAACAGTCTTTACAATTGATTGCTGAGGCTGGGGTTCAGCAGCAGAGACAACTGTTTCGGCCTTTTCAAAGGCAGATGTATCGATCTGCACCATAGGAGGTATCATTACCACCGGATCGGGAGTTTCCGGGGTAAACAGGTCATTTACCATCAGTTGTGCAAGTCTGTCGGCGCCCAGGTCGGTAAAATGAACATAGTCGGGTTTGGCCAGGGGAGGATTCATATTGAACCAATGCACAATGGATGACTGTCCTCCCATAGCTTTTCTGGCATCCCAGAAAACAGCTCCCGATCCGGCAGCAGCATTTCTCTGTGCATTGATAATCTTTGGGATATTGGGATATGACTTTACCTGGCCATCAACCTGACGGGCCATATCGGTCATACCGATGACCAGCAGGCCGGCTTCCGGCGATATCTCCCTGATAAGATCCAGCTGTCTGGCAAGACCCTTTTCATAGTATGAATAATCGCTCCTGATTGTTGTTGCCAGGTTCAGGCCATAGTGCACTACAACCAGGTCGGGTTTCAGGAGTTCAAAGGCTTTTCCGATGTTGTTCTTATCCACCATTGTAAACTCAAGCCCGGCACTGCCCCTCTGCGGGATATTGTCGACCACGACTCCTGTCTTGCTTTCGATGCTGATGCCGTAAATATCGGGACTTGTATTGCCGGAGAAATCGATAAGGATATTGGATGCATTGTTGAGAGGGCATACATACTCCATAAGTTCTCCTGACGATTTTAATGTATCTGAGATAAGGGGGTTGTCACCGGCTTTTACCCCAATACTCACATCGCTCTGGCTGTTCCTGTAAAATATTCTCAGATATTCGAACTGCGATTCGGCAGGTTCGGCAAGGACAGAGGGAACTATTCTTATCCACGATTTAACCTTTGATGCTGATACTGATCCTTCGGGCATGTACCTGCAGAAGGCCATGAAGGGGCCAAGGTCCTTATGACTTATCTCAGCGTTACGGTATGAAAGGTAATTGTATCTTTTCCAGTTCGATGAAGCCCTGATATAGAATGACCGGGTATAGCTTACCGGCATTACGGGAAGCATCAGTCCGGGGCCTGTTCCTCCATGTTCCCTTCTCAGGTATCTCCTTATGCTTGAAGTTATTCTGTCGCCTTCTATCTGGGAATCACCGTAGTAAAGTATTCTGATCTGTTCTGCACGAGAACGCTTCAGTCCGTCGAAGAACACCGACATCGGATCGCGTGGCGGGGCTATGGTATCGGCTGTTGAGGAATCGGCTTCAACTGTGATCAGCGGAGGAGCGATAACAGTATCATGATAATCGTCATTTACATCTCCGTTAAGCTCAGGCAGGTCATTTGAAGCAGGCTGAAAAAGTTTCTCCGGCAGGAAGTTACTGATAGTGGGGAAGCCGGGGTTCCAGGGCAAAATCCAGGCCAGACCTGTAAAACAGATCAGATATATCAGCAAAAGCAAAAATGACCTTAATGGACGCATCTGGGGATATAGATCAGCTCTTCTTCTTAATTTTCAACACTTGTCCGACTTTTATCCTCGACGGATCGCTGATATTGTTCAACTGAAGCACGTCTGTTGTGCTGACGTTATCGTACTTCTTTACTATTTCCCATATCGTATCACCCGGTCTGACAGTGTATGTGATGAAATCCCCGTCCTGCACCGGCTGTATGATACTGGTCGTCGGGGCTGAAGGACTTGTTTTTCCTATCATCGCCTGTTTCTGTGCGAAAGTCATGTCATTGATTTTCTCGTACTGACTTGCCCTGGAAGGATCGACATAAATTGACAGTTTCTGGCCCACCCTGATCAGATTCCTGTAGATATTGTTCCAGTACCTGAGGTCGGACAGGCTGACCCTGTACCATTCCGCGATGAATCCCAGGTTATCTCCGTCCTTTACAGTGTATATCAGCCGGGTTTTCCCCTTTACATCAGGGGGAACATATGTTGAGCGTGAGGGGTCGGCCGTTTGATTGACCCGTGTCAGGTACACATCGGCTTTATAGTTTCTGATGGTATCATTAAGGTCGATAAAATCGCCCAGATGATTCATCGGAAGTGTCAGTGAGAAAGGTTTTGAAGAACCGGGTACAAGTCCTGTCCGGTACTGTGGATTGAGGGCTCTCAGTTCACCTATGGGAATTCCCATTACCTCCGATATCTGGGTAAGGTGTATATCGGTACTTACCATTATAGTGTCGGTTGCAACGGGAATGTTCAGTGGCAGAGGCTTGATTTTGTGTTCGGCATAGTAATTCATTGCATAGGCTGCGGCCACGTACTGCGGGATATAGCCTCTTGTCTCGCGCGGAAGCCTGTAGTAGATAGCCCAGTAATCCTTTTTGTTTCCCGAACGTCTGATAGCCTTGTTCACATTTCCTGGACCGCAGTTGTAGGCTGCTATAACCAGTATCCAGTCGTTGTAAATCTGATATAGATCCTTTATATATTTTGCAGCTGCATGAGTGGCCTTTATCGGGTCGCGTCTCTCGTCGACCAGCGAGTTGATGGTCAGTCCGTAGCTTCTCCCCGTGCTGTACATGAACTGCCACAGGCCGGTGGCTCCAGCTCGTGAGACAGCGTTCGGATTAAGGGCTGATTCAATGACTGCCATATATTTCAACTCGGCGGGAAGGCCGTAGGAATCAAAGATATCCTCTATCCGGGGAAAATAATAATCGGACAGGCCAAGAACGGTGCTGAACTGTTTCCTCTGCTTTATGGTATAAACATGAATATGATTTCTGATTATGCTATTGTAGGGAAGTTTCATCAGGGAATAGATTTTGCCTATTCTCTCCTTGTACACGGTATCGGGATATTCTATTCCCACTGAATCACTGATGAAGTCATCTATATGTCCCTCCATTGCCAGTCTGACGTACCAGCTGTTGACGAGGCTGTCGAGGTCGGCGGAAATTTTTTCGGTGTATATTTCTGATTTCAGTATTATGGTATCGTTTATCGCGTACAGGTTCGTTAACAGGAGAGTCAGGAGGAATCCGACAACTGATTTCTTAAATATCATCTTTTTTCCGGTCATTTGAATTAAAAATTATAAACAAGACTCATGTTAATGCCTGCACCGTAAACACCGGGAACAGGCATCCCCAGGGGGGCAATCTGGAGGTCGAGCTGATCGGAAACGTCGAAGTTTGCCAGGCTGGCATCGACATTTGCATCAAGGACGGTTATCAGGTACCATACAGCTACGCCGATATAGCTGAGATCGCGGTATTTTTTATAATAATCCACGGCTCTGAGGAGGTTATCTTCAACCCACGATTTGGAAGACGGGTTATAGGTATCGGGGTGAAGGACAGGGTCATACTCAGAGGGATCAGCGCCCTTTATCAGTCCGATATAGCTGTCGGTTTCAGGTATTTTATCTGTGAAATCCTGATATGCCTTCATCATCTCATTGTATTTGCCGGTGTTAAAACCCACGCTATAGGCCAGTCCGCCGAATCCGGCGTAAACAAACGGTATCTTCCAGTATTTCCTGTTGTAAACCTGGCCGAAGCCCGGGAAAGCAACTGCAAGCATTGTCGCTTTCATCGGTTCGGGGCGGAATACTCTTCTGGCCGGCTTTGCAACAACAATTGAATCCTGTGCCGGTAAAACAGCCGGGACACAAAAAATTAAGCCGATGAGAATAATTTTTATTTTTTCAATTGTTCTCAAAACCAACAGAATCCGGTTTTTTCCCCATTGCCGACGGGACCGGAGCGACAAATATAATTAATTTCAGTAGTTAAGACGGTCAAAGAGGCCCAAAATGCGTTCCATCTCTTCCGGATTATCGAAAGGGATCACTATCTTTCCCTTTCCCTGTTCGTTAATCCTGAAATTGACCTTTGTTGAGAAGATCCGGTTAAGGTGTTCCGAGAGCTGTTTAAAATCCTCGTTCAGTTTCTTTTTTCTTTCGATTTTTGCCGGATCCTTTATTTTTTTTGATTGAAGTGATCTGACCAGTTCCTCTACCTGCCTCACCGACAGATCGTCGTCGATGATACGGTAATAGACATCCATCTGGGTTTTCGGGTTCTCTATATTGACGAGGGTTCGGGCATGTCCCATCATTATACTTTTGTTTCGTATCCCGAGCTGTATTTCCGCGGGAAGGCGCAGGAGCCTGAGGTAGTTTGAAATTGTCGAACGTTGTTTTCCCACCCTGTCGCTCAGTTGTTCCTGAGTCAGCCGGCACTCTTCGATCAGTCGCTGGAAGGTTATTGCCACTTCCATGGCGTCGAGGTCTTCGCGCTGGATGTTCTCCACCAGGGCAAGTTCGAGCATAGCCTGGTCGTCGGCTGTCCGGATATAGGCGGGCACATGGCTAAGCCCGGCCAGTCGTGCGGCCCTGAGCCGTCTTTCGCCGGCTATGAGCTGGTAACGTCCTCCGGCAGTTTCCCTTACTGTCAGTGGCTGAACAATTCCCACTTGCCTTATTGATGCAGCAAGTTCCTCAAGCGACTGTTCATCAAAATGACTTCTTGGCTGAAAGGGATTGCCATCTATCGAATCGATTGCAATATCCATATTGGGTTCTACTTTTCTCTCCAGAACTTCTTTTTCAACACCATCGATCAACGCTCCGAGCCCTCTTCCTAATGCTTGCTTCTTTGTCATCGTCAGTTAGGTTAACAGGTTAATTGCCATCGGGATTATGTTTTTCTATAATCTCCTTGGCCAGATTAAGATAATTGACGGTCCCCCTCGAATCTGCATCATACAGTATTGCAGGCTGTCCGAAGCTGGGGGCTTCCGAAAGCTTTACATTTCTCTGAATGATAGTCTTGAATACCATCTGCTGGAAATGTTTGTTCACTTCTTCTGCAACCTGGTTTGAAAGCCTTAGCCTCGAATCGTACATGGTAAGCAAAAAGCCTTCTATCTCGAGATCAGGGTTCAGGTTGCCCTGAATTATCTTTATTGTATTCAAAAGCTTGCCCAGCCCCTCAAGGGCAAAATATTCGCACTGAACAGGTATGATCACCGAGTTGGCTGCAGTGAGCGCGTTTACAGTGAGAAGGCCGAGCGAGGGAGAGCAGTCGACGATCACATAATCGTAATTCCCGGAAATCTTTGAAAGAACCCGCTTGAGAATTTTCTCCCTTTCAGGCATATCAAGCATTTCTATCTCGGCTCCGACCAGATCGATATTCGACGGCATCAATGAAAGATTCTCAATGCTGCTCGCTATTATTGTATCAGCAGGCTCCCTTCCATTAACGAGACAATCATAAACAGTCGCCTTTAACGAACGGTTGTCGATGCCCATCCCCGAAGTGGCATTAGCCTGAGGATCAGCATCAATTATTATGACTTTCTTTTCAAGGGCAGCCAGGCTGGCCGCCAGGTTTATTGCCGTTGTCGTCTTCCCTACCCCACCCTTCTGATTCGCGATAGCTATGATCCTTCCCATGTGATTACAGATTGAAATTCCTTACTGATTTCGAGCTACAAATGTACTACTTATGAATTGTTGGCTCCCGGGAGCCAACAATGTAATTGTAAACATTTTATATGTCCTTATCAACATCTTATTAACAATGCTGCCTTTCTGAACCTCGTTGAGCTCTCATCTTTAGCGACTTCTGTAATATCGCGATTTTAAACTTCTCCGGGAAGCTTTTATTCTTCATTTATTCAGATATTTGTCCAAAACGATTGCGATGGAAGAAACAATAATGAGGCCTGAATGGTGCGCTATCTTTAATCCCAATGCCGGCAATGCCAAAGGTTCAAAAGATAGTGGCAGGATATCAGACATTCTGAGAAAGAATGGCATAAACTTCAACGCCCTCACCACGACCGGTAAAGGCGACGCGACCGAATTTACAAGGACCATGCTGGCTGAAGGATACAGGAAGATCATATCCGTTGGCGGCGACGGGACTCTTAACGAGATCATCAACGGGGTTTTCACACAGACTCATTGCCTTCCGTCGGAGGTTACGATAGGACTGATACCTGTGGGAACGGGGAACGACTGGGGCAGGATGTTCGGTATCCCGCTGGTTTATGAAGGAGCTGTATCTGTGATAAAAGAAGGAAAGACGCTGCTTCATGACATTGGTGTTATAGACTATCACATCGGAAGTGCAAAACACAGGACCTACTTTATAAACATCGCCGGAACAGGTTTTGAAGCGGTGGTTATTTTAAGGACCAACAGGCAGAAGGAAAAAGGCAGAAGCAACAAGGCTATCTATCTCTTCAACCTTCTTCGCGGTCTTATCACATACAGGAATACGCCTGTTGAAATCACAATAGACGGGATCACCAGCAATGCAAAAATATTCTCGATCAATATCGGCAACGGGAGGTATTGCGGTGGCGGTATGAGGCAGACACCCGATGCATTGCCTGACGATGGCCTGTTCGACATCACTGTGATAAAGGAAATGGGGAAGTTTGAAATAATACGAAGCCTGGGCATGCTTTATGACGGAACCATACTGAGCCACCGGAAGGTTGACGGATACAGGAGCAAGGGGCTTAAGGTAAGCTCTGAATCAAAGCTGTTAATTGAAGCCGACGGGGAATCGCTGGGGCATACACCGGCAGAATTCAGCATTATCCCTTCTGCAATAAATATCATTTACGCGAAGAAGCTTATTCAATGATTTCTATCTCATAGAGATTGGGCCATCGTTTACCGGTTACGAATATCCTGCCGCCTTTCTGATCCCAGGCTATCCCGTTAAGGACATCCGCGTTGACTTTCTGTCGTTTTGACTCAGGAAAAAGGCGTGAGAGATCGATATAGGAATTCACCTTGCCGCTTTTCGGGTCGATACGGGCAATAAGGTCCGTCATCCAGATATTAGCCCATATCTCACCGTTTATATATTCGAGCTCATTGAGCTGGTCAACTTTCTTTTCGTGGTCGTAAACCTCGAGACGCGCTACAGCATCAAACATTTCAGGCTCATGGAAATACAGGATATTGGTTCCATCACTTCTGACAATCCTGTCGTCTATTGTGGTAAGCCCCCATCCCTCTCCCTGGTAGTAGACCTTGTTGATCAGCCTGAAATCGGAAAGGTTGTAAACAAATCCAACCTTATTCTGCCAGGTAAGCTGGAATATTCTGTCGTTGTAAAGGCTTATTCCTTCTCCGAAAAGTGATGCATCGAGGTTAACCTGCCTGATCACCTTTCCTGTTTTAAGTTCAACTGTCCTTAAGCTCGAACCTGACTCCTGGCCTGTACCTTCATAAAGTAGCCCTTCGTGAAAAAACAGTCCCTGCGTAAAGGCGCCCGGGTCATGGGGGTATGTATTTATCAGTCTGTAACCAAGCCGTTTGGGAGCTGAATCCGAATAGATAATAACAAATCTTGTCACCGACTGGTTAAGGTCGGATGTGTATGCTACGGCCCTGACAGGCTTTCGTCCAGTCATTCCGGTAAGGTCGCCTGAAACAGTGTATTCCCATGGAGCAGAAAACAGTACTGCCACCTGTTTACCGTCAAAAAACACCTTTACGGAGTCGGGGATTCCGGCATCAGTATCCGGATCGAGGGAGATTTTTATCTGGTCGTTTAACTTGTGCTTTGCATTTTCAGCAGGTGATTTCATTCTTATAAGGCTGGCTGCAGGTTCCTGCTTTTTGGCTCTGGTTTCAGTGGAGAATTTCACTGCATTTCCTGCCCTGTTCGAGCATGCGCCTGCAAGGAGTGCGGCTGCAGTCAGAATGACCGCAATTGTAGATGTCAGAATCTTAGCCTTCATTCTGCCTGTCTCTCCTTCCGAACAAACGCCGCAGACTGTTCCTTCTTGCATTGGCTATCTGCCTTTCCATCTCTTTCTGGTGGAGATCGAAGGGAACAAGGATCTGCCATATCTCGCTCCAGCCGGGAAAGCCGCCTACATTCTTATCGTCAATAAAAACATCAGCATCAATCTTCCGGCTGATTGATTCATCATATACTTCCTCGGGATAATTCCGGTTCACTGCATAGAACACGATCCCGTTCTTCCTGCAGTATTCAACAGCCTGTTCAAGTTCAGGTCCTGCCCTGAAGGTCCACAAAATAAGTCTTGCTCCCAGCTTCTCGAGTTCTTTGAGAGTCTGAAACGCGAACAGTTTCTCCTTGCCGATACCGGGATATTCATGATCCACAATGGTTCCGTCAAAATCCACTGCAATCCGTATATTCTTTAAACTGATCATCAAGGCAGTAATAAATGATGCAAATCTAATAATTTCTCCCAATCATGTGAAATTTATAATAATTTTGCTTGCCGTCATCACAATGGCATGAACTGAACGACATGAAGCACATTCCGAATTTCATAACCTGTCTCAATCTGGCTGCCGGATTCACTTCCGTGATCTTTGCCTCCTCCGGTTCTCTCGTAGTGGCATCATGGCTTATCCTTGCCGCTATGATATTTGATTTCCTCGACGGTTTTTCAGCCCGTTTGCTGCATGCATATTCCGAAATCGGGAAAGAACTCGACAGTCTGGCTGATATAGTAAGCTTCGGTGTTTCCCCGGCCATCATCATTCATGAAATGATAAAAGCAGCTGCCGGAACAGGCCACGGCACTTCAGTATTCATGTCAGATGTTTTGCCATTTGTTACCATACTGATGCCGGTTCTTGCCGGACTGCGGCTCGCGATATTCAATGTTGACAGCACACAGTCTGCTGTTTTCAGGGGATTGCCTACACCGGGGAATGCCATTGCAGTCATTTCCATTGTTCTGGCTGCCGCATACTCTCGATCGCCTCTCATAGCTTCATTTACAGCTTCTCCTGTTGCCCTGGCAATCTACTCCGTGATACTGTCGCTGCTGATGGTAACCCGGATCCCCCTGATTTCAAACAAATTCAAAGGATTCAGTTTCAGCGGTAATGAATGGAGATTCATATTTGCCGGAGCAGTGCTTGCAATGCTTGTCATCTTCGGCATCGCCTCGGCTCCCCTGATAATACCGCTTTATATACTGATGTCGCTTGCCGCTTTTTATCTGCCTTTCAGCTCTCCTCCCTCTCGGGAGGATACTTCTTCTCGTAGTACTTCAAAGCAGCCTTGATCACGAACCAGCTCAGTATAATAAAAGCCGGCCATATAAGGTAGTGCAGGATTCCGGATAGATACATATTTTACTGTTTATCAAATTTCTAATTTTGCGACGCGTGGCATGCAACGCACGGTTAGCAGTGTACATCTTGCCCTGTGCCCTGCGCCCTGTGCTCTGTGCTCTGTGCTCTGTGCCCTGTGCCCCGTGCCCTGAGCCCTGTGCCCCGTGCCCTGAGCCCTGTGCCCCGTGCCTAATACAAATGCCTTCCTTTCATTATTTCATCGCCGGTAATTTTTTTCCTGTTTATAGCTTTCCAGGCATACCAGATATATGCAATCACGAAAGGCACGAAGAACGACACGTACATCATGGTTTTCAATGTAAAGAAGCTTGAAGATGCCTTGTCGATGGTAAGGGAGCTTCCGGGGTCTGATACCGACGGGTAGAATGCAGTGCCGTTGAAGCCGGCTATAAAAAAGAGAGCCATCACGGCCAGAATCGTTCCGGCGCCCGTATACCATATTGCCGAACGCTTTGCTTTGAACAGGGCTGCCCCTATCCCGTAAAGTACGCTGATCACTCCCGCGAGGAAGATCACCATAACAAGAGGCATTTGCAGCAGGTTATGAAGATATTTGAACTTCTCCATGCTGACTGTTCCCGTAGCGCGGTCGTATGCAAATCCCTCCGACAACAGCAGCACAATAACGAAGAACAGGAAGAACACCAGGAATGAAATAGAATCCACGGACAGTTTCCTCCTTGATCTCTCGAAAAGATCGTCGTCGTCAACAGTGTTCATCAGATAAAGCAGTCCGTTAGTCCTTGCCAGGAAGAGGACAGCCAGTCCGAGCGCCAGGTTTCGGACATTGAGAAGCGCCTCAAGTCCATGCCATGGTGTTCCCCATTTTACCTGGTTAAGCTCATTGAGACTGAACTGTGAACCTGTAAAGAAAGTACCCACAACTGTTCCTATCAGGAAAGGTCCAAGTGATCCGTTTATGAAAAGGAAAGTGTCGAAAGTCTTCTGACCAAGGACGTTGGATGGTTTTGAGCGGTATTCGTATGCAACGGCCTGAATGATGAAGCTGAACAGTATCGCGATCCACATCCAGTAGGCGCCTCCGAAACTTACAGAGTAAAAGAGCGGGAATGAAGCAAAGAAAGCGCCTCCGAAAGTAACAAGGGTGGTAAAAGTAAATCCCCATTTTCTTCCCATTGCATTGACAAGCATAGCTTTCTGGAGCTCAGTCTTCGGAAGGGAAAAGATCATCGATTGTCCGCCCTGGACAAACATGAGGAATACCAGAAGGGCGGCAAGCAGGGAGATGATGATCCACCAGTAGGCCTGCAGGAACATATGTGATATCATTAATGTCATTTGGTGGTCCTCCTAATTTTTTGGTCCTATTTTAATCTGCCTTATCATAATCGAAACTTCTGCAATAAGCAGGATTGTAAACAAAACCGCGAAGAGTATGAATGTTGTTATTACCGATCCGGTGCTTACATGGGTAACTGCAGTTGTCACGGGCATAAGGTCCTGTATTATCCAGGGCTGGCGGCCCATTTCAGCGAGCACCCAACCGAGTTCGCTCGCGACATAGGGAAGCAGGATTGAGAAGAGGGCTATCCACAGGAACCATTTGTTCTTTCTGAGAGTTCCGCGGAAGAGGAACAGCAGCGCGAGGGAGAATATAAGGATGAAAAGGAATCCCAGCATTACCATCACATGGAAAGTGTAGAATGACACTTTAACGCCGGGGATCACTTCTTCCGGCTTATCAATGGAGGCATAGCCGAAATACCTGAAAAATTCTTCATTGAATTTTCTGTCTCTGAATGTCGCTGCAATGCTTTCAGCTATCTCTGTGTCGTTGATTTTTCTGGCTTCCTTGTATTCGATCAGCAGATCCCGGGCAATTCTTCCTCTCTCCATCTTTTCCGATACGGAAAGCAGGCCCCTTTCGGGATTTCCGTTTACAAGATCGCTGATCCCCGGTACGAAGGTTTCCGGGCTACCGCCTGTCATCACTGAAAGGAATCCCGGAATTTCAATCCTGAACACAAAATCATTCACAGCTTTATCCCCGATTTTCCTGTCCGATTCCCTGAGCACTCCCACGGCAACCAGTCCCGCCCTTTCCTTTCCCTCATAGAGGGCTTCGAAAGCAGCGAATTTCATTGGCTGGGCCTTTGCCAGGGTTCTTGCCGAAATATCGCCGGTATAAATCACCAGGAGGGATGAGAGCAGGCCAAAGATGCCCGCGATCAGTATACTTCTTTTTGCAAGAAGTATCTCGCGGTTTTTAAGGAGGTAATACGCACTTATTCCCACCACGAACATTGATCCCAGAAGGAAGCCCGATGAGATGGTGTGAAGGAACTTGGAGACAGCCACCTCATTGAAAAGGACTTCCCAGAAGCTTATCATTTCATTTCTGGCAGTTTCGGGATTAAAGACCATTCCTACGGGGTTTTGCATCCAGGCATTGGCGACCAGTATCCATAATGCTGAAAGGTTGGCTCCTATCGCCACCAGCCAGGTGGATATCAGATGGGCTCTTTTGCTAATCTTTTCCCACCCGAAAAACATAACGGCAACGAAAGTCGATTCAAGGAAGAAGGCAAGAATGCCTTCTATGGCAAGAGGCGCTCCGAAGATATCCCCGACAAACCAGGAGTAGTTTGACCAGTTGGTGCCGAATTCAAACTCAAGGATCAGTCCGGTTGCCACGCCTATTGCAAAATTAATCCCGAAAAGAGTCATCCAGAATTTGGTCATACGCTTCCATTCCTCATTGCCGGTTCTTACATAGATAGTCTCCATTATTGCAATAATGAATGAAAGGCCGAGTGTAAGGGGAACGAAAAGCCAGTGGTAAACAGCCGTGAGGGCAAATTGAGCCCGCGACCAGTCCACGAGGGATAAGTCAAAACTCTCAAACATAGGCTTAATGTTGTTTTGTTAGTTGTTCCAGTACATGTTCGCTGCGCTGCTCATCTGTCCGGTAATTCTTTTTAAGGAAATCGGGAAAAAAGAACAGCTTCAGGATGAGGAAAATGATAAACAATTTGATAAGCAGAATTGTCCAGATTCGTTTGCCCCACCACGACATTGTGGTGAAGCCTTCATAGTAGAACCTGAATATCCTTTTAAGCAAAGAAACGAATGAATTCATAGTATTTCCTGCTTGTTTTCTTTAGGTCTCCGGGGTTTTCTTCTTTGTTTCCTCTTGATGACAATGCCTTGCGGGCCGGATGTCAGCAATTTCTTCCCGTTCTGATCCTCGTCCGACAGACTTGATGTTATTTTCTGGATGGCTTTGAATCCGTAGAAGAACTCCCGGGCAAACACCCTGAGAACAGTATAAGTCGGTATTCCGAGAAGCATTCCCGGTATTCCGGCAGCAAAGCCGGCTGCAAGGACGACAATAAAAATCTCGAGCGGATGCGCCCTTACGCTGCTGGAAAAAATGACAGGCTGGAAAATAATATTATCTATGAGCTGCGTTATAGCCACCACGATCATCATGTACATCACCAACGGAACCACCACTGTTGAAAAATCGTACTGGATATGCGTGGCTATGCCCATTATCATCACTATGAAAAAGCCGAGCCATGGACCCACGTAGGGTATAATGTTAAGTGTTCCCAAAATCAGTCCCATCACCAGAGCCTGCTGAAATTCAATCCGTGCTATAGTCATTCCAAGTGTGATCAGTATCATTATACATGTACTCTGGATGACAATCCCTATAAGGTATCTTGTAAGAAGGTGGTTGATTGAATTGAGGGCCCTGGTAACGTTTTCCACGTACTTGTCGGGGATCCACATCAGGATTGATTCGAAGAAAAGGTGCTTGTCCTTGAGGAAGAAAAAGGTTATAAAGGAGATTGAGAATACTGCAATGGCTATATTTCCCAGGACACCAACCAACGATCCCATAAATTTCTGTACCCCTTCTATGTTAAGAATGCCTTCTACCTTGGAAGTTATGTAATCGGTGACTGAAAGTTTTCCTGAAATCTCCGGATTCAGAAGGGTAATGAGCTCTTCGATTTTCTTTACCGGACCCTCGACCAGCTCCACAATTTTAGAGCCATCGATTGTAGACAGGTAATTAATCTGCCTGGTAATAAGAGGTATGAAGATATAGAAGAAAAGAGTTATCAGGCCCCAGATCACTATCAGGGTAAGCAACGCGCATAGAGCCCGCGGAAACTGCCATTTTCCTATTTTGATCCGTCTCAGCAGGTCGACCAGCGGCCTTCCCATGACCGACAGCACTCCGGAGACAAGCACATAAACTACTATAATCCTGAAAGACCATAACAAAAACAGAAAAAGAATAACGCCCAGAATAATCAGGATGTTCCTAATAGAGGTCTTCATCAAAGGGTCTTTTCAATGTATATATACAAATCTAATCAGAAAATTTACAAATGCTAAATTTTTGTTGCTCAAACATCGCGGAGTCTTCGCTATAACCTGAAAATAACAACAAATTTTTTACCCAAAACGATAACTGGCTTATTGTTTTACGACAATTTTTTTACCCAAAACGATATGCAATTTTCAAGCCGCGTGTGCCATGTGGCCTGCTGCCAACCTTATATCTATTCCTTCGATGCTTCCCCCGTCACCTCGCGGGCGAATTTTTTTCCGAATTCGACCAGGCTTTCCTTCTTTTCTCCACCCGGGGCAAATTTGAATCCGGCTGTTTCGTCGAAAGTTTTCAGTTTAAGGTTTCTGAAGTTATCCAGAATGATTTTTGGCGCTTCACCGCTCCATCCGTATGATCCGAATGCTCCGGCAAGTTTTCCCCTGTCGCGCAGGGGATTTATCAGTGCAAAGAGGGTATAGACCGGCAGCAGGGTATTCTGGTTGATAGTGGGAGATCCCGCGATAATGGCATCGGCTGAGGAGATCTTCAGGTCGAGTTCGGAGGCAGAGATATGCTCAATATCAACGACATCGGCTACACAGCCGCTTTCCTCTCCTATCCCTTCTGCAATATACTCAGCTGCCTTTCCGGTGAATCCATAAGCCGAGACATAGGCAACAAGCACTCTTTTCACATCAGCTCCGGCAGTAAGCTTTAGGTACTCTTCCGAGAGCTTAGCGCTGAGAGCTACGACTTCATCAATATTATCCCTGTGAAGCGGGCCATGGCCGGGGCAAATAAGGACAGGCTCAAGCCCTTTGATTCTATCAATTGCCCTCAACATGAATTTGCTGAAGGGTTTAAGGATAACGTCAAAATAGTATTTGAAAGAGTCGAGATAATCGGGGGTCAGTTCGCTGAAGAGCTTTTCGCTGCAATAATGGGCACCGAAAGAATCGCAGGTAAACAGGATCCTGTCTTCCTCCAGCCAGGTATATATTGAATCGGGCCAATGGAGATTCGGGGCCGAGATGAATCTCAGCATCTTGTTTCCAAGGTCGAGGGTATCTCCGTCCTTAACTGTCAGGGATTTGAAAGGTTTGTTTACAATGTCGCCCAGGTATCTTATTGCATTTCCGCTTCCAACCACGGTCGCGTCAGGCGCCAGTTCGAGCAGGCGGCCAAGGCTGCCTGAATGGTCGGGCTCTGTATGATCGAGAATGATGTATTCAATTTCCGAAGGATCGGTTACCTGCTGAATTTTATTGAGATAGACATCCCAAAACTTCTCCTTTGCAACTTCTATCAGGGCTTTTTTAGAAGCATTTATAAAGAAAGAGTTATAGGTTGTTCCGTATTCCGTAGTCATCACGATATCAAATGTCGTGATATCATAATCAAGTATTCCAATCCATTTCACATCCGGAGCAATGTCAATTACCCTGTTGTCAGTTTTTTCCATGAATCAGGTTTTTTCAGATTTTTGCTATAATGCTTTTGTTTGCCTTAACCTGCTGCAGGATAGGCACTTCTATTTCAGTTCCGAGCGGCAGGAAAACATCCACCCTCGAACCGAACTTTATAAAACCAAGTTCTCCTCCCTGGGTTACCTTTTGTCCCGGTTTGGCATATGTCACGATCCGCCGTGCCACAGCTCCGGCAATCTGTCTAACCAGTATCTCTGTTCCGTTTTCAGTTTCGATTACCACGCTGCTTCTTTCGTTCAGTTCCGATGATTTTGGATGCCAGGCCACCATGTATTTCCCGGGATGGTAATATACCTGTTTCACTGAACCCGACACCGGATACCTGTTGCTGTGCATGTTGAAAGGCGACATGAATATCGATATCTGGAGACGCTGGTCTTTGAAATATTCATTTTCCACGGTTTCCTCTATAACAACCACTTTTCCGTCGGCCGGTGCATAGATCAGTCCGGGATCCGGCTGGAGCTGCCTGGATGGAAGTCTGAAGAAAAAGAGTATGAAAACATATAATGAAAGCGACAGGAGAAGTACCATCCATTTCAGAAAAGACTTATCGGGCAACATTATTCCCGCTATTATGTTAATAATCAGCAGAATAACAAACCAGACAGCAATTATTTTGTATCCTTCCCTGTGAATGGCCATTCCTTAAATGAATAAATTTCCGCAAAACTAATCAACACTTGCCAATCAACCAAAAAGAGTGATAAAAAGATAAACCAAAGGAAACGAGAACAGTGCGCTGTCAAACCGGTCGAGCAGTCCACCGTGCCCCGGCAGCAGGGAACCGGAATCCTTCACTCCGCTGCTCCTCTTGAGCATTGATTCGGTAAGGTCGCCGTAGGTACCGGCAACTGCAATAATAAGTGCAATAACCATCCAGCCCGCGGTACTTGTTATCCCGAACCAGCCTGAGAGAAGCCATGCGACAGCGACAGCCAGCAGCAGGCCTCCGAAAAAACCCTCCCACGATTTCTTCGGGGATATCCTTTCCATAAGCCTGTGTTTGCCAAAGGCGACACCGGTAAGATATGCACCCGTGTCGTAGGTCCACAGAAGAATCAGGAATCCTATAACCAGTCCAGGTGAAAACACTATATCGGGATGTGGAAGGATTGCCCTGAAACCTGTTCTTGAGAAGGCTGCAAAAGGGAAGAAGGAGAATGGTATTCCCACGTAGAATATCCCGAAGAAGGTATGTGCCAGAGAATCGAAAGGTCTATCCTGTTCGCGGTAAAGTTGGGTAACCAGGATGATCTGGGCAGGGATCACAAGCAGCAGGAAGTACTCATTACCGATAATCCCTGCCGCTACAAGAGTGGCGATGGAATACATTGCAGCTCCGGTGATGATGCCGGTTATTACCTGGGGTCTCACGCCCGTGCTTTTTACCATCAGGTAGTATTCGTACATGGCCCCGCAAAGCAGAAGAAATCCGGTTACAAAAAACGAAACAGGATGGAGCCAAAAGCCTCCAAGTATAAAAATCACTATCCAGACCGCAGTCAGTGTCCTGGTGGAGAAATTACCCAATTTAACAAGCTTTTAACTGTTTGAATGTTTAGTCTTTGGCAGATTGCTGTGAAGCTGTATTATTCCCTTCCTGCCTGACGGATCCTTGATCTCCGCCGGTCTCCGGACCGTCACTACTGCCCGTTTCCTGTGCATCCGAAGGAGAAGGATCACTTATTTCCTTTTCAGGTTCAGATACTTCCGGCGCCGTTTCATTACCTGTCTGAGTTTCTTTTTCACGTTCCTTCTGTTCCTTTATAATATCCGCCTTCCTCTTGCCAAAGATTTTTTCCACATCCTCGCTGAATATGACCTCTTTTTCAAGAAGCAGTTCTGCCAGCTCAGTCAATCCCTCCTTGTGTTTTTCCAGAAGCTCAACAGCCCGATCGAAGGATTCTGAAATAATTTTTTTAACCTCCTGGTCGATCAATTCGGCAGTCCTTTCACTATAGGGTTTTGTAAATCCGTAATCCGATTGTCCCGATGAGTCGTAAAAGCTTATATTGCCTATCTTTTCGCTCATACCGAAGTAGGAGACCATAGCATATGCCTGTTTTGTCACCTTTTCGAGGTCGTTCAGGGCTCCTGTTGATATTTTCCCGAATATAATCTGTTCCGCGGCTCTTCCTCCGAGTGCGTAGGCCATTTCATCGAGTAGTTGTTCCCTGGTAGTTATCTGTCTTTCTTCCGGCAGGTACCATGCTGCCCCGAGAGCTCTTCCCCTGGGAATAATTGTAACCTTTACAAGCGGGCTTGCATGTTCGAGCAGCCAGCTCACTGTGGCATGACCGGCCTCGTGGTACGCGATGGTTCGCTTTTCATCCATTGAGATGATCTTGCTTTTGCGTTCCAGTCCGCCCACTATCCTGTCGATAGCATTAAGGAAGTCCTGCTTTTCGACTACATTCTTATTCTTTCTTGCCGCGATAAGTGCAGCCTCATTGCAAACATTTGCGATATCAGCTCCTGAGAATCCCGGTGTCTGTTTTGCCAGGAAGCTCACATCAAAATCCTTTTCGAGTTTAATAGGCCGGAGGTGTACCTTGAATATTGCTTCCCTCTCAGTAAGTTCGGGTAGTTCAACATGGATCTGCCTGTCGAATCTTCCTGCCCTTAGAAGTGCTCTGTCGAGGATATCGGCCCTGTTAGTGGCGGCGAGAATTATTACGCCCATATTTGTACCGAAGCCGTCCATCTCTGTAAGGAGCTGGTTCAGGGTGTTTTCCCTTTCGTCATTCGATCCGAAGTTCACATTCTTACCCCTTGCCCTGCCGACCGCGTCAATCTCATCGATAAACACAATGCATGGAGCTTTTTCCTTTGCCTGCTTGAACAGGTCCCTTACCCTGGATGCTCCGACGCCGACGAACATTTCAACGAAATCGGAACCGGAGATTGAGAAGAAAGGAACGTTTGCTTCGCCGGCCACCGCCTTGGCCAGAAGAGTTTTACCCGTTCCGGGAGGGCCTATCAGAATAGCTCCCTTGGGTATTTTACCGCCAAGTGCCGTGTATTTTTTCGGATTCTTGAGGAAATCAACTATCTCCATTACTTCCGTTTTGGCTTCCTCGAGACCGGCGACATCGCTGAAATTGATCTTTACGTTTGATTCCCTGTCGAAGATCTGGGCTTTTGATTTGCCAACGCTGAAAATGCCTCCCGCAGCACCTCCGGCTCCACCGGTCATTCGTCTCATCATGAAGATCCAGAGGAAGATAAGCAGTATGAAGGGAAGTGTCCATCCGAGTATCTCACCTATATAATTGCGGCGCGTCTCTGTTTCGGGATAAATAATCTCCTTATCGGCGTAACCGGCATTTTCCTGTTCCTTCTGAAGGAATTCCTCGAAAGTGGCAAGGTCTCCAATATTATGGGTATAGTGCGGTTTCTGCACCCCGAAATTCATTGGTCCGCTGCCGGGTTTCAGAATATCGGTATATTTTCCCGACTCCAGCACCTCTTTCTTCAGGTAAATCTCAGCATATTCCTTGTTAACCAGTACTATTCTTTCAATCTCCTTATTGCTGATCATTTCCTTCAACTGCCTGGTCTGAATTTTAGGAGTTGTCTTACCTCCGTAGATCAGGTTAATGGCAAGGAATGATATGATAAGAATGGCGAAAATCCAGTTCGAATTGAACTTTGGTTTCATATTTGGTTCCGGAGCTTTAACCGGACCTTTGTTTTTATTTTCGTTTTCAGCCATAAATAAAATCTTAACTTAAGTTATCACTTATCTCTTCCATGGAAGCATCGGCCCACAATGATTCAAGGTTGTAGAAATGCCTGTACTCCTCAAGGAATATGTGAACAACAACATTTCCATAATCGAGCAGGACCCAGAAGCAATTTTCCAGTCCCTCGACATGCGACGGTCTTTCTCCTGTATCCCGGATAACGGTGTCTTCAACCGCGTCGCATATTGCATCGACCTGACTGACCGACGAACCATGGCAAATTATGAAGTAATCGGATATCCGGTTATCCAGTTTCCTCAGGTCAATTTTAAGAACATCTTTTCCTTTCTTCTCAAAAATACCTTTTGCTATAGATTTCAGAAGCAATTCCGTCCCGTCCTGTCCTTTCTTCATCAAAGAGATTCGTTAAACATCAAGTTGCAAAAGTACAAACTTTTATCTGTATTTTTGCCGCTTTCGTTCCATAATGTGCAATAACAGTGCCATCGTCAGTTTGTCTCTGTCCTTCAGCAAATCTGGCAGTGGCCAGAGGGAAATCGTGAAATGATAATAGGATCTGAAATCATCTTTTTGAGTAATGTTGTATCAACGAATACCACGGCCGCGGATTATATAAGATCGGGTATGACACGTGAGGGCATGGTCATTCGTGCAGGCTATCAGTCGGCAGGAAAGGGACAACTGGGGAACAGCTGGGAGAGCGAAGACGGGAAAAACCTGTTATTCAGCATCATACTATTCCCGAACATGTTGGCAGCCACTGAGCAGTTTTTACTTTGTGAATTCATTTCCCTGGGTATCCACGATTATCTGAACACGATCATCTCCGGATGTAAAATAAAATGGCCAAATGATATTTATGCAGGGGATGACAAAATAGCAGGTATTCTGATTGAAAATTCAATAGCCGGAAATGCAATAACCAGCAGTGTTGCCGGCATCGGACTCAATATCAACCAGGAGGTTTTCCCTGAGCAAATCCCCAACCCGGTTTCCCTGAAGATGATCACAGGTATAAATTACGACACAGATCTGTGTCTGAAAGGACTTTTAAAATGCCTTGACATACGCTATAAAAAACTGATCACCGGCGAGTGGGATCAGATAAGGGATGACTATGTTGCCCTGCTTTACCGTTTTGGCGAATGGCATGATTACATGACGTCTGGAGGTATCATAAACGGCAGGATCGTGGCGGTGAGTGAATCCGGCTGTCTAAGGATAGAAAACAGGGCCGGAAAGGCCAATGAATTCGCCTTCAAGGAAATCGGGTTCATCATTTAGAGACCGGGAGAACGGCTATTGCAGAATTTAAGCTTCCTGTTTCCAGTTGCGGAATCTTTCCATCTCCATAATCAGTTTCTCAAGGAAGTCGGAAACAAGACCAGAAGCCATCATCTTCATAACAGGGTTCATATATGCTGCAAGCCTTAGCATAACCTCTGCCTTTCCCCCGGCTGTTTCCATTATGTCAAGTACAAGGGAGAAGTCATTCGACTGCAATGCATTACCACTGTAAACCAGCTTTTTCACCGGCTCTTTTTCCGAGAGTCTTATAATTACCTTTCCCATTGCCGGAACACTAAAGCTGCAGGCATTCTCTTCAATCACAAGATCCTCCACCACATTTTCAGGAACGAACTGCCTGAGATTCCGTATATCGCTTACAAAATCAAAAATCTCGGAAGGAGTGCATGAAAGGCTGCCCTTACGGCTTTCAAAATTTGACAGTGCTGCCATAACTATCCTATGCCCCATCCGGCCGGATTGAGCCTCCATTTTTTCAGTGTTTCAACATCATCGTCAGTTATGTAACCTGTGTCAACAGCTGTTGAGACAAGTGTTGTATAGTTACTGAGTGCATGCAGTTCGCAGGCTGCTTCTTTGAATCCGTCGGCTGATCTGACGAATTCGTAGGTAAAGATGGCAGCCATTCCAAGGACCTCGCAACCGGCTTCCCTCAGGGCTTTGACGGCTCCAAGGCTGCTGGCTCCCGTGGAGATAAGATCCTCAATGACTACAAGCTTCTGTCCCTTTTCAAAGAAACCTTCTATCCGGTTTCCAAGACCGTGTCCCTTCGCCTCCGGCCTGACATAGATAAAAGGCAGGCCAAGCTTTTCAGCAACCAGGACTCCGTGGGCTATTGCCCCGGTTGCAACACCGGCAATGAGCTCTGTGCCAGGATAGTACATGTTTATGACTGTTGCAAATGAATCCCTTATATAAGATCTTACTTCAGGAAAAGAAAGAGTGCGGCGGTTATCGCAATAAATCGGTGATTTCCACCCCGAAGCCCATGTAAAAGGATTTGACGGTTGCAATTTAATTGCTTTAATTTGTAAGAGATATTCGGCAATCTTTTTAGCGCTATTATCCATTTCGTGATGTATAAAGTTCATTTTGAGAACCGGTTCATAATGATCAGTCCCGAACCTGACCGTCTGCAAAAATACTCCTTATTCCATAAGTTTTATACGACAAAAGAACTTTATAAGCTTATAGCCGGATTCCAGGCCGACAGCTCCCTTCATTCAGTCAATGTATATGGTACTAACATAACCCACATCTGGAAAATGTTCAGGATCTATTTCACTGAAGTCGGAGCGGCAGGCGGTTTGGTAAGGCACACTTCAGGCAAGTATCTTTTCATTGAAAAGAAGGGAATGCTCGATCTGCCCAAGGGCCATATGGAGCCGGGCGAAAAGCCTGAAGCATGCGCGCTGAGGGAGGTTTCGGAAGAATGCGGCATCATTGGGCAATATATTGTAAAAACCCTTAACCCAAGCTACCACACCTACAGCTGGGAAGGCATTTCATATCTTAAAAAAACAAACTGGTTCCTTATGGATTATGACGGAGAGATGATAAGTGAACCCCAGATTGAGGAAGGTATAACCCGGGTGGAATGGTTTTCGCCCGAAGAACTGAGTTCCATCAAGTCAAAAGCGTGGCTTTCGCTGATGGATCTTATAAATTCATCCGTTCTAAAGACCTGAATCTCCCGCTTTTTCACAGGAATTTGCAAGGTTTACGATCTTCAGAGCTCTTCTCCTTTGTAATCGTGTATGTTAATCGCGGCAGGGACAAACCTTGAGGCATCTCCCCCGCTTCTGATGATATCGCGGACTATTGTCGAATTCACCGAAGTATGTTCCGGTACCGTAAGAAGAAAGACTGTTTCCACGTCCGGCATTATTGTCCGGTTGATCTGGGCGATGGCCCTTTCGAACTCAAAGTCGGCGGAAGTCCTCAATCCCCTAAGCAGGTATCCGGCGCCTTTTATCTTGCAATAATCGACAGTCAGGCCTTCATAATGATCGACAATGATCCTGGGTTCATCCCTGAAGGCCGCGGCAATCATCTTTTTCCTCGTTTCCACAGAGTAATAATTCTTTTTAAGAGCGTTAGCTCCCACTGCAATGATTATCTCATCGAAGAGAACGAGAGCTCTTTTTACTATTCCTTCGTGGCCTATGGTGAAAGGATCGAAGGATCCCGGAAAAACGGCGATTCTTCTCATTCAAATGTGATTTTTTTGGGGTTTTTTACTTTTTGCCTGAGAAGCGTAATATTTAGAGCTTCCATGATGGTGTTGACATAGTTGAACTTAAGTCCTTCTATGTAGATTGGCTTAATATCCTCAACATCCTTCCTGTTATCTTCCGAAAGGATTATTTCCCTGATGCTTGAACGCTTGGCGGCAAGAATTTTCTCCTTTATTCCTCCAACAGGAAGCACTTTTCCCCTCAGGGTAATTTCGCCGGTCATGGCAAGGTGTTTCTTCACTTTACGCTGTGTGAATGCCGAGGCTATAGAAGCCGCCATGGTTATTCCTGCCGACGGGCCGTCTTTGGGAATGGCTCCCTCGGGCACATGGATATGAATATTCCATTTTTCGGAGAAATTATCAGGCAGGTCTAGCAATTCGGCATTCGACTTCAGGTATTCGAGGGCAATAATTGCCGATTCCTTCATCACTTCGCCAAGATTTCCCGTAAGTGTCAGTTTGCCGGAGCCCCTGCTGAGGCTGGTCTCTACAAACAGAATCTCTCCTCCCGCTGCCGTCCATGCAAGACCTGTCACAACACCGGCCTGTTCATTCCCGGCATAGAGATCGCGGATGTACTTAGGCGGACCAAGTATTTGAGCCAGCATTTCATCCGACAGTTCGGGATTGTAATTGATTTCGGATGCAATGTTTTTGGCTGTCACCCTGACTATCTTTGCCAGTTTCTTATCGAGTTCCCTGACACCCGATTCGCGGGTATATTTATCTATAATTGTTTCCAGAACCTGCTTACCGATGATCAGCTGATCAGCCTTTACCCCATGGTTTTCGAGTTGTTTGGGAAGAAGGTACTGACTGGCGATCTCAAGTTTTTCCTCGACCAGGTAACCGCTGATCTCAATAAGCTCCATCCTGTCCCTCAGCGCCGGGCTGACGGTGGAGAGGGTGTTGGCGGTGGCTATGAAAAGGACCTTTGAAAGGTCATACTCCATTTCGATAAAATTATCGAAGAAAGTACTGTTCTGCTCAGGATCAAGTACTTCGAGAAGAGCTGAAGAAGGATCTCCCCTGAAGTCCTGCCCTACCTTGTCGATCTCATCGAGTATGAAAACCGGATTAGATGATCCTGCTCTTTTCAGGTTCTGGATTATCCGTCCCGGCATTGCCCCTATATACGTTTTCCGGTGTCCCCTGATCTCAGCTTCATCATGAAGTCCGCCGAGTGACATTCTGACATATTTTCTGTTAAGCGCTTTGGCCACTGATCTTCCCAGCGAGGTTTTCCCGACACCGGGAGGGCCGTAAAGGCAAAGGATCGGAGATTTCAGGTCGCCCTTGAGTTTAAGAACCGCGAGGTGTTCGAGTATTCTCTCCTTCACCTCGTCGAGGCCGAAATGGTCATGGTCGAGGACTTTCCGTGCATTGTTAAGGTCGAGATTATCCTCGGTATAAGATTCCCAGGGTAGATCGAGAAGTGTCTGGACGTAGTTTATCTGGACCGAGTATTCGGCTGCCGCGGGATTTAGCCGGCTGAGTTTTCCAAGCTCTTTCTCGAAAGTTGCGGCAACCTCTTTCGGCCAGCTTTTGGTTTCGGCCTTTTTTCTGAATTCCTCTATTTCCTTTTCAAGAGGGTTGCCTCCCAGTTCATTCTGTATGGTCTTCATCTGCTGGTGAAGGAGGAATTCCCTCTGCTGCTGGTCGAGATCGCTTTTCACCTTCGACTGCAGTTCATTCTTCAGTTCAAGAAGCTGTATCTCCTGTACAAGGTGCTCCAGAAGCGAATATCCCCTGTCTCTCAAACTGTTAATCTCAAGAAGCCTCTGTTTGTCCTGAACCTTGATATCGGTATTTGAACAGATGAAATTAATCAGGTAAGTATTGTTCTCAATATTCTTGATGGCAAAGGAAGCCTCGGGACTGATGTTTGGATTAATCTTGATGATTTTAAGTGAGAGGTCTTTAAGCGATCCGACTATTGCATCAAAATCCTTGCTTGGCGATTCGGGCTTTATCTCCGGGATAGTTCTCACACGGGCAATGAAGTAGGGCGAATCGGTTATAAGCTCGTTGAGAACCATTCTTTTCCTTCCCTGGATTATCGCTGTTGTTGAGCCGTCGGGCATCTCGAGCAATTTCACTATCTGTCCGATGGTACCGACAGTATGAAGCTCGTCGAATGAAGGGTTGTCGGTATCGGGATCCTTCTGGGCAACTGTTCCCACTATTTTGTCGGTACGATAGGCTTCCTTGATCAGCTGAACCGACCGTGGTCGTCCGATGGCTATGGGAAGCACCACACCCGGGAAAAGAACAGTATTCCGGAGCGATAAGATGGGGATTGAATCAGGCACGTCTATATCCTCCAGGTCTCCGTCCTCGCCGTCGGCAATAATGGGAACAATATCGCCTTCTCCGTCAATGATGTCGGGCAGCAGGAATTCGCGGACAGGTTTTCTGAATCTCATTTCCATCAGTCAATAGAGCTGACAAATTTACATATTATTTTTAACTATGATCCCGGCACGGTATTAAGCAATCTTTATGCCGGAAAAAGACAGTGACAGCTTCGGGCAAAAAAAATCCCGGTCGTTGCAGCCCGGGATTAAGTTGACTTATTTCTTCTTACCCATGTGATCCTTGTACCGGTTCATGTATTTATCCACCATTCCGGCCGTATCTACAAGTTTCATCTTGCCCGTGTAGAACGGGTGGGATGTATTTGATATTTCGAGCTTTATAAGCGGATATTCAATTCCGTCCTCCCATTTGATTGTTTCTTTTGAAGGGGCGGTTGACCTGGTAATGAATGAATGTCCGTTTGACATGTCCTGAAAAACTACCAGCCTGTAATTTTTCGGATGTATACCCTGTTTCATTTCTATCTTGTTTTATTCCTTATTGTTAAAAAATATCCCTTGTTTAGGGTTCGCAAAATTAATCAAGATTATTTGAAAAGCAAACCGGAACGAAAAAAATATTATACCGCATTTCCCGGGCTTGTTTCCGGTTTGCCGTGAAGCGCCATTTCATCCTTATACCGGATGAATTCCTTTTCCCGGTCAAACATATAGCGGAAGGTGATATGGGTTTTAGCCCTTTTTCCGCCGAGGGCTTCATAGATAGCTATCATTTTGGGGTTGAAATCTCCCACCCACGACAGTTCAAGTTCCTTGTACCAGGGTTTGAATTTCAGCTTCCGGTAAAGATTAAGGAAGATAGCCGATTCCACACCGTTGTTCTGGTATGAAGGATGGACTCCCCCCACCAGTCCCCTTATCCTTGTCATTTTATGGTTGGCTTTAGCCCAGACGAACCTTAATATATTCAGGAGGTTGAGTTTTCCCCTGAAAGGTTTTATGATCTGGTTAAGGTCGGGGAAAAGAATAAAGAAGGCAACCGGTTTCCCGTTGTGATATGCAAACCATATCAGTTCCTGGTCGATTATGGGTTTGGCCTTCCGGAATGTTGTTTCGAGAACCTCTGTTCCAACCGGGGTGAAATCCTCCTTGAAAACGGACCAGGCCGAGTTATAAACCTCAACAAAATCGTTGTAGAATTTTTGCCGGTCCTTCATTTCGAAATGCCTGAATTCATATCCTGGTCTTTTCGAGAGCCACTCGGCTATTTTCATTATCCTCGGGGGGAACTCGACTATTTTGCCGTCGGGTCCGCGGACATCCCTGTGATAGGAATACTGTTCGTAATAATTTTCAAACCCGTATGCCTCAAATAGTTCACGGTAATACTTCATATTGTAGGGCATACCGTATCCCTGCTGCATGAATCCGTCGACCAGAAGGCCCCAGTTGCTGTCATTCTCACCGAAGTTTACCGGCCCGTCCATTGCCTCCATCCCCTTTGATGCGAGCCATTCCCTGGCTGTATCAAAAAGTGTAAAAGCCGCCTCCCTGCTGTTTATGACCTCAAAGAAACCGATTCCGCCGGTTTTCTGTTTGTAGGCCGACGATCGCTGGTTGTCGTAAAATGCGGCTATCCTCCCGATAACAGTTTCTTTTTCATCCCTGAGTATCCATCTTATCGCCTCACCCCTTGAGAATGTCCTGTTTACAGAAGGATCAAATATTCCTTCAAGTTCGGAATCGAGCATGCATACCCAGTTGGGATCATCCCTGTACAGGATTTTCGGCAGGTTCAGAAACTCCTTCCTGTCATTTTTGGTAATAACTTCCGCGATCTGCATCAAGCTCCTGATTAGTTCAGCAAATATAATCAGATTTTCGAATATCGGACAAGCCGGCAGGATAAGAGCACTGCCGCTTAATGTATATCTATTATCCTGTGGTCAATCAAAACAAACAACAATCCCAGGAGGAAGCTGTAAAGCATGAAAATTTTGATGGGTATGTATTCTGAAGGTCTTATCTTCATCTTAACCCAAACATAGATTATCAGGTACAGCCTGCTGATGAGGTAGACCACAAAAGTTGCCAGAGCCACACCGACAATATTGTATCCCCATTTTATCATGAGGAGGCTGAAAGGTATATTAAGTCCTATCTCCAGGATGGCTGCTATCATTGTGATATGTGTCTTTTTCCTTCCCACTATTATTGTATGTGGAAAGACCATTCTTGGTATAACAAGCAATGAATAAAGCAGGAAGATATCGGCGCTTTTCTGGAATTCAGGGGTAAACATCCTGGGGTATATCCACCTGGCCAACAGCATTATCAGCATTGTTGAAGGGAAGCAGATATGCATCAGGCCTCTTGATTTCTCCTTAATTTTTGCAAGTGACTCCTTCATCTGTGTTCGCGTGGAGAATTCGGGCAGCATGGCATTGTTCAGCCCGTTGGCAAGCATGACGGCCAGCGGGAACTCTTTTGCGCCGTAGCGGAACCACGCGAACCATCCGGGATCGCGGTATACTGCAGAGACAATTATACCGTCAATATACTGGGCCGAGCCGCTTATCAGCGTGGTGATAATAAGGGGAAGCCCGAGGTAGAAATGCTCCCTCATGAATTCCGCCGAGATCTTTATTTCGGCATATCGTCTCAGAAGCACTATCAGCCAGATCCATCTGACTCCCGTGACTGCAAGAAGTCCGTATACCCCCCATATAATATCCTTTCCCATAAGGATGGGTGCCAGGACAAATATCAGCTGAACGCCGAATGTATAGAGCCCGTACTGGAAGATCCTGTACGAACGGTTGTTAAGGAGGTAGATATATTCAATAAGGCAGACCGGGCTGCTGAGCAGCACGTACAGAAGCAGCAGGTTCAGGTAAGGAACGTTGCCGCTCATATGGAATACCGAGAAGTTGCTCTTTAAGGCATGGCCAATTGCAAATACCATAAGGCTGAAGAAGCTCAGCAGCAGGAATGCATTGAATATCTCGGGTGATTTTCCGCTTCCGTTATCACCTGTTTTGCGATAGGTCCGGTTTCTGTGATAAAGAGGAAGCAGCGACTGGATAATTCCCGTTACCCAGAAGAAGCTGATAAGTCCCGAGATAAAGAGAAACATCTCCCATGCTCCAATCTCGGAGCGGGTAAGATGGCTTTTGGTAAATACAATGCTGATAATGAGGAAGACGACGAACTTCATCAGCTGGAAAAGCTGGAGTCCCTTTATATTGTCTATTAGTTTTATCTTTCTCAACTATAAAAAATAGTCAGGCTACATCAGATAACAAGCGTGTTCCTTAATTATTGCCGGGTGCCTTCCCGATTTTTGAACAGCAAAGTTAACAATTGGATCAAAGTGGCATAAAATAAAATGAAAATTTTGCTAATCGGAATTTTTCGGCTTATTTTGCAGGCCAGATACGGTGGATGTAGTTCAGCTGGTTAGAACGTCGGATTGTGGTTCCGAAGGTCGTGGGTTCGAATCCCATCTTCCACCCCATCCAGCTTGCCTTTCCCGCCCCCAGGCGGGAAGGGCTTTGTTTTTCTAGCGCGTTGAAAGCTCTGCTTTCATAAGCTGCTGGAAAAACAAAGCCCAAATGAGCGAAGCGAATGAAAGGCAAGCTGGATGGATACCCCCCCTCAAGGATCGCCGACGAAGCGCAGCGAAGGAGGCAATCCTCAGGGATCGCCGACAAAGCGCAGCGAAGGAGGCAATCCCTCCCCTGAAAGGCGCGTTGAAAGCTCTGCTTTCATAAGCCGCTGGAAAAACAAAGCCCGAATGAGCGAAGCTTACTTCCTCTCCCATTTTCTGTATTTCACCCAGCCCATTACAGCAAGCGACACAAGAACGGCAATGGCGACATAGACGAAGAAAGGAACCGGTACCGGATCGCCTCCGGCATAGGAATGAAGTCCGGTGAGGTAATAGTTAACCCCGAAATAAGTCATAAGCACCGACGAAATAGCAAACAGCGAAAGCAGGTTGAATGTGTATATATCCTTCATCCCCGGTATCATCCTTGAATGAATAACGAAGCTGTATATAATAATGGTTATAAGCGACCAGGTCTCCTTGGGATCCCAGCCCCAGTACCGGCCCCACGATTCATTTGCCCACACTGCACCGAGAAATGTGCCTATGGTAAGCATATACAAGCCTATGGTAAGCGATTTGTAGTTTATAACCGTAAGTTCGTCGATTGTTGAAGAGATCCTTTCCAGGTTTGTTTTACCGGACAGCGACAGCAGTATCATTACTATGATCGCGAGTATTGCCCCCAGCCCAAGAAAACCATAGCTTGAGGTAATGACTGATACATGGAGGGTAAGCCAATATGACTGAAGGACAGGAACGAGATTGGTAATCTCGGGATCCATGAAGCTCAGGTGGGCCACCAGCAGTGTCAGGCCTGAAAGGACGGCAGTTGCCGGCAGTACAAACGACGATCTGCGGCTGAAGACAAACCCGGCAAGGAGTGTTACCCATGAAATGAATATCATTGATTCATAGCCATTGCTCATCGGGGAATGACCTGAAATATACCATCTCAATCCGAGCCCCAGCGTATGCAACAGGAATCCTGCAAAGAGAATCCATCCAAGTATTCTTGTAAACAGCAGAACTGATTTTTTCCCCTTCATTACCATTGCAATAAGCCCGGCAAGCAGCAGTACACCTATGGCAAGATAGAAAGGAAACAAGCGTTCAAAAATCATCATCCTGTAATAGAGCGATTCCGCCTTGATCTTCGACTGTGGCGGTAACTCGTATGCAGTAAACCTTTTCTGGTATTCCTTCACCGAGTTGCTTATCTGTTTTACAATGGAAGCATTTCCGCTTCTCAGGGCATCAGACAATACAGGAATCACATTCTCAACAAACACCGAATCGTCCCTGTTCATGGCAGTTTTCAGGGCTTCTTCGGGCGATCCCCAGTTCGTTGTTCCATCGTGCAGGGGAAATATCCTGGTAAATCCTCCCCTGTAGATCATGTAAATAATATTCACCCTCTCGTCAACCCTGATAAGTTCCTTGTCGGTTTTTGTTCGTGAGCCGGCCGGTTTTAAATAGGCATCTCCTACAGTTTCCGCGAGTTTGTAATTTCCTGTCTGCAGGTCGATAAGGTCAGAAAAGGAAGCATAGGAACCTGAGATGCCGATAAACTTCTGCAGGTTGCGGCTTGAGACTTTGATTATCTGTTCTTCCCGCCAATGGTCAAAATCGAGGTAAACTCCCAGGAAGACCTGCATGGGAGTCATGCCGCGGAATTTGTTTTTTCTTGTTACCTTTCTGAGGATGTCGTAGCTGAGGGTGGAAAGAGGTTCAGTGCGTCCTTTCTGATCCTGAACAAGCACATTACCGAATTCCCCGGCCATCTTCCTGTCGGGAACAAGCTTCTGGGACCAGGCGTTCACCGTTCCTGCAACTGCAAACAGCAATACAGCCGCTGCTGTCTTTCTCCTTATTGCCGAGGTCCAGAATCCCGCATGGACAGTATGGAATACCGATTTCCTGTTGAACAGCGAGAGCAGGATGAACAGGATAAGTACACCATAACCGGAATAGGTCACAAACATTCCTGCAGGATCATGGTTTACTGAAAGTATGGTACCCAATTCATCCTCATCGTAGGATGACTGGTAAAACCTGTATCCCTTGTATTTGAGGATGTTGTTCATGAAAATGCTGAAAGGTTTCTCTACGCCGGCATTCCTGTCATAAAGGACTATATCGCTTTTGTATCCCGAAGGACTGTTGGATCCGGGATATCTGTCGAGAATGAAATCATTCAGGTAAAGAGAGAACGGAAGAGTTATCTCCCGCGATCCGAAAGAAACTTCAATGGTATTGCCGTCGACCACAGCCGAGCCCGATGAGAAAGGCTGATTATGTTTATCCCACAGGATGATCTCTCCTGCAGGTCTGCCTCCTGCCAGGATGTTGAACATGATGGCATTTTCCCCCGTTTCCCTGGTCTCCATGTCGGCTGAAATTATCCTGGTATCACCCTTCCTTTCCAGCTGTTGGGGAACTATGCTTATATTGTTGATCCTAAATATATTCATCTGTTCGAAAGGGCTGCTTTCCCCTTCCGCGAATGAAACTGATTCGTCTGCCATCATACCTTCGCGCACGAATGACCGGGTTGATGTAAGGTAAAAGGATGATGAATCGTAAGTTATTGACACGTCGGAAGGATCTGGTGAGCAAAACCCGACTCTGAGCTCTCCTGTCGCGACCGATTCTCCCTCCCTCAGGATATAGTTCTGTCTTATAAGGCTATCGGCTGCCATAAACGATATTATTGCTCCCTTGCCGCTTAAGTTCTTATCAATAACTTCAGCGGCATTCACCGCGATTCTTGCCAGGACAATTTCGTAATCGGCTTCCCCGGTCCGTATTTTTCTGCTGAACGTACCGGCCGATTTCATGCTCATATAATATTTGGATGAACCTTCGTCAATGACCTCACCCGAAGCATCCATAAGTTTATAGCCGATGTAACTGTCGGATGAATAGTATTTATCCTGTTCTTTTCCCTCTCGTATATGAATCGTTCCTTCCCTGCCTGTATAGCGGGTTATGGCGGCTCCGGCAAGGATCAGTAGGAACGCGAGATGGAACAGGGCTACCGTCAGTTTCTGTTTCCGGTACAGTTTGTATGCAATAAGCTGACCGGTAAGGTTTACTGCCAGAAGGAGGAGAATGAGTTCGAACCACCTGGTATCATAAACAAAGTTATAGGCGGCTGAAGAACCGTAGTCATTTTCAATAAATGTAGCTGCTGCCATCGAAGCTGCGAAGATGACAAACAACATCCCCATGAAAACCGGGGAAATAAGGAATTTCAGGATTTTCACTCGATGGAATTATTATATTACCGGTTAAAGGTCTGTGCCTTTAACTGCCGGAGTGCTAAATTATGAAATGTTTCAGAATTTCCAGCTATTGTCCTCTATCAGCTTATCTGCTATCCTTCTTCTGGCATCCTTAACATTTACGAAGCTCACGCGTGAAAGTTCTTCGGCAGCTCTTGAAAGTACCGGCAGCATTTCGGGCGAAGCGAATGCACAGGCGGCATCCATGGCTTCCTTCCTGACAAGGCATGCGGTTTCCCAGATATTTACATCAAGGATATCCCTGTAAACCGGAAGCTCACCCTTTATGCTTTCCAGCTTCTCGACCCTAAGCGCCAGTGATTCCGAGAGATAGGTCTCCATCATCATATTGGCGATATTGTTCATAACCTCCTGTTCGTGTACGAGACGCTTTTCAAATTTCTTTACTGCCCCGTGCATACAGATGAGTGTCAGCTTTTTGAAATTCTCCAGGTATCTTTTCTTCTCGTCGTGCCAGCTTTCGCCTTCCTTTTTGCCGTCATTCAGCTTTTCAATTCCGGCAAAAAGTTTTTCTGCTTCTCCGAAGAGGTCAAAATCGCCCTTCATAGCCCTTTTCATTGCAGTATCGGACACAAGCAGCCTGTTTATCTCGTTTGTTCCCTCGAATATCCTGTTGATACGCGAATCCCTGTAAGCTCTCTCGACATCCATTTCGGCCGAATAACCCATTCCCCCGTGTATCTGGACAGCCTCATCGACCACGAAGTCAAGCATCTCTGAACCAGCCACCTTCAGGAGGGCTGCCTCCACCGCGTAATGACTTATGGCATCAATTGCCGCCCTGCCCTTGTCGCTGTATTCCGACTTGTAGCTGTTCATAAGATCGTCGATATCCTTGCTGACACGATACACCGCCGACTCAGAAGCGAAGAGTCTTACAACCTGTTCCGCCAGTTTTTGTTTGATAGCGCCAAATGAGGATATCAGCACTCCGAACTGCTTGCGTTCATTTGCATATTTAACCGAGTCGTTAATAGCCTTTTTAGCTGCACCGAGTACATTGGCTCCCAGTTTTATCCTACCCATATGGAGAATGCTGAGTGCTATCCTGAATCCCTCTCCTCTTTTCCCGAGAAGATTTTCGACAGGAACCCTGACATCGTTGAAATAAATCTGGGCCGTCGACGAGCCCTTTATACCCATTTTATGTTCATCGGCGCCGATCACCACTCCCGGATAGGCTGTCTCGATTATGAAGGCGCTCAGCACCCTGTCGTTATCGATCTTTGCGAAGACAACAAGAGTGTCGGCAAAGCCGGCATTTGTTATCCACATTTTCTGACCGTTGATGATATAGTGTTTTCCGTCATCAGACAGTGTGGCGCCTGTCTTGCCGGCATTGGCGTCGCTGCCTGCTCCCGGCTCGGTAAGACAGTAGGCTCCTATCAATTCTCCCGTGGCCAGCTTTGTAACATAACGCTGGCGCTGGTCCTCGTTTCCGTAATACATTACAGGAAGAGTACCTATCCCGCAGTGAGCCATGAAAGCAACTGAAAAGGAAGCACCGGCGCCCGTTGTTTCAGCCACCAGCATCTGGGTGATGAAGTCCTGTCCGAATCCGCCGTACTCCTCCGGGATTGAGATTCCCATCATACCAAGCTCCCCCGACTTCCCGAGAATGTTCTTCATAAGTACCCTGTCGCATTTTTCAAGATCGTTCATTCTGGGCATCACCTCTGTTTCGAGGAAGTCGCTGCAGGTCTGGGCTATCATCTTCTGTTCCTCGGAGAACTCCTCGGGAATAAAGACATCCGCCGCTTCTGTTGAACTTACAAGGAATTCACCGCTTTTCAAGAGTTTTCTGCTTTCCATATTCAATGCATTTTAAATTCATCAATATCTTTTTCAGGGCGGACAATCCCGCTTCCTTTTATATTTCCATAGTTTCCATAACCAGCTCGGCAATATCGAGGTTCCGAATGTCTTCTTCCCTATTTTTATACTTCAGGCCATCGGTAATCATGGTCATGCAGAACGGACAGGCCGTTGCTATAATCTCAGCACCCGTTTCCAGTGCTTCTTCGGTTCGCTCAATAAATATCTCCTTATCTCCCTTTTCGGCCTCTTTGAACATCTGTCCGCCGCCAGCCCCGCAGCACAATGCAAAGCTTTTGTTCCTTTTCATCTCAACTGTTCCCGCTGAGATGGCCCCGATTATTTTCCTGGGTTCGGAATAGATGTTGTTTGCCCTTCCCAGGTAGCAGGGATCATGGAATGTTATTCCCAAACCCTTCAGTTTTCCGCTGTTCAGCCGGAGTTTACCTTCGGAAATTGAACTTTCGATAAACTGCAGGTAACTGACAACCTCATAATTTCCCCCGAGGTCGGGATATTCATTCCTGAAAGTGTTGAAGCAGTGAGGACATGTGGTTATTATCTTTTTGACCTCATATTTTTTCATTGTCTCAATAACCTGCATCGCCTGCATCTGGAAGAGCATCTCATTTCCCGCCCTTCGTGCAGGATCGCCCGTGCAGGTTTCTTCCTTTCCGAGAACGGCATAGCTGACATTCAATCTGTTCAGAATAGCAGCGAAAGCCCTTACCACCTTTTTATAACGATCGTCGTAAGCTCCCGCGCAACCGACCCAGAAAAGGTATTCCGGCTTCGTTCCGGCCGGCAGTTCCGCGAACACGGGAATTTCAAAATCAAGATCCTTTGTCCAGTTAAGCCTGTCTTCAGAAGAATACTGCCATGGAGCTCCGTTATTTTCGATATTGCTGAAAACACTTTTAAGTTCACCGGGAGCCTTACCCTCCTCAAGTACCAGGTAGCGTCGCATATCGACTATAATTGAGGGCTGGTTTATGTTTACAGGGCATTCCTGCACGCAAGCATTGCAGGTGGTACATGCCCATATCTCTTCTTCGGAAGCATAATCCCCAAGGAGGGATTTGTTGTCGGTGAAAAGCTTCCCGTTCTTCACCAAAAGTGGTCCTATCTCCTTCATCCTTGCCCTGAGGTTCATCATCACCTTTCTGGGAGAAAGCATTTTGCCAGTAAGGTTTGCAGGACATACCGATGTGCAACGTCCGCATTCGGTACATGACAGGGAATCAAAATAATTCTTCCATGTTACATCCGTCACATCCTTTACGCCGAATCTTTCCGGAACGGGGCCTGCCGGTGCCTGTGAAAAGGCAGTTTCAGGATTGAGCATCAGTCTGACCTCATTGCTTATGCTTTCCATATTGTCGAGTTTTCCGGTAGGATCGAGCCTTGAGAGGAAAACATTCGGTATCGACATGAATACATGGAAGTGCTTCGAATACGGAAGGTAGTTGGCAAAAAAGAATATTGTCAGAATATGTACCCACCAGTTTATCTCATAGAGAGTATGGAAACCGGATGCTGAAAAACCGGGCAGCAGGCCTGCAATGAAACTGCTTACAGGATAGCTTCCCTTGATTTCCGTCCCTGACAGCCGGTGAAATCCCAGGTAGCCGGTATTCATAAGCAGGAGGGAGACCATCAGCAGCAGAATGAGCGACAGGGACACGATAGCGTCGATATGAGATTTGGCTTTCATTTCCGTTCCGCTGAACCTTTTTACATTCAAGAGGCTCCGGCGGATTGTGAAAACAATGATCGAGATGCCAACGAGCAGGGCAAAAATATCTCCTGCAGCCATCAGCACATCATGTACCGGTCTCAGAAAGCTAAGTGATTTTTCGCTTCCGGAGACACCGTCAATCACCATCTCGATACTTCCGAAAAGTATTATGCAAAACCCCCAGAACACCATGGCATGAAGTAATCCCACGACAGGACGCCTGAAGATCTTGGTCTGCCCGAAAGCCACCTTTAACAGCAGGCAGAACCTTTTTCCCCAGTCCTTCAGGGGAAATGCCGGCTTTGTTAAGCGGAAGAATTTAATCAGCCTGGTTATCGTATAAGCGAAAACAGCCAGGGTAATAACAAGGGCAGCTATAAAAATCAATTGTTTCAGCATAGGAAAAAGTAACTTGTTGTCTTTATGCCACAAAGGTGCAAAGCGCGAAGTGCCGGCGTCTTAGTGGGAAATCTATTTCTTTAATGTTTTCACTGCCTCCACCAGTTTTGGAAGGACCTTCATGGCGTCACCTACAATTCCATACTGAGCTGCTTCGAAAATTGGTGCATCCTTGTCGTTGTTTATGGCAACGATATACTTTGACGAACTCACTCCTGCAAGGTGTTGTGTGGCTCCCGAGATGCCTACCGCTATATAAAGGTTTGGAGCTATTATTTTTCCTGTTTGCCCTGTATGTTCTTCGTGAGGTCTCCAGCCTTCATCCGAAACCGGTCTTGAACAGGCTGTTGCACCATTGAGAAGAGATGCCAGTTCCACAAGTGGAGCCCAGTTGTCGGCCGACTTCATACCACGGCCTCCCGAAACAACTATTTCCGCATCAGTCAGCAACATTTTTCCCGTCTGTTTCTGTGTCTCCGTGATTGTTGTAACTGCAAGTGAAGGATCCACTTCCACTTCGACCGTTTCAGGGATAGCACCCGTGGGCTTTTCAATTATTTCATAAGAATTCTGGGCCAGCGTGAGTATTTTTATTTCCGACTTGATAACGACACCGGCAAAAGCGTTTCCCGAGTAGGCTCTTTTATAAACCGTGAAAGGTTGGGTGCTGACTGGCAGCCTGCTGACTCCGGAGGCGATCCCGGCTTTCAGTCGTACCGAGACCCTTGGTGCCAGCGCCTTGCCGGTCATGTTATTCGAGAAAACAACTACTTTGGAGCCCTCTTTTTCTGCAAGATCGGCAATGACCTTTGCCCAGGCACGGTTATCCATCACTTCCAGGGCCGGATTGACAAGACTCAGTATCCTGTCGGCGCCGTAGCGGCCAAGTTCCTTAAGCTCCTCTTCACCGGTTCTGCCGATGGTAAAAGCTGTTAGCTTCATATTCATCATGCCGGCAATGGCTGATGCATAGGAAACCAACTCATAGGACAGCTTCTTGAATTTGCCGTCCCAGTTTTCAGTAAATACGAGAACTGACATATTTCTTGATTTTCAATTTACACTTAAATAACCCTGGCTTCGTTCTGAAGCAGTTCAATCAGCCTGGCAGGATCGTCCGGATCAATGTATTTGCATTCAGCCCTGGGAGCCGGTTTCTCAAAGCCCGCGATCTCTGTAAGACAATCGGTATCAACAGCTTCATAAACCCTTACAGGCTTAGTCCTGGCTGCCATAATACCGCGCATCGATGCAATCCTTGGTTCCTTCGCGATGCCTTTTTGAACGATTGCCACGCAAGGAACAGGCACCTTCAGGCTTTCCCTGCCACCATCGATCTCTCGGGTAAAGACGGGTACTCCGTTTTCAATACTCAGACCGGAGACTGATGATACTGAAGGGATACCGAGGAACTCGGAAATCATTCCACCCACTGCCGAACCATTGAAGTCGCTCGATTCAATTCCGCAAATAATAATGTCAAATCCTTCTTTGGATATCGCGGCCGCGAGTTGGGATGCGGTAAAGAAAGCATCCGCGGGTTCGCAGTTTACCCTTATGGCATCATCGGCACCTATTGCCAGAGCCTTGCGTATCGTAGGCTCTGAAGATGCAGGGCCGGCATGGGCCACCGTCACTGTCTTCACTCCACTGCCAGGATCATCCCTGAGTTCAAGAGCCCTTGTAAGGGATAACTCATCCCAGGGATTAATCACCCACTGAATTCCCGAAGTATCAATCGAAGCATTTCCTTCCAGGAATTTAATCCTGGTTGTGGTATCCGGAACATTGCTGATACAGACCAGTATTTTCATTCTATATAATTTTGTTTTTAAAAGCTATGATGCCTGCCCTGCTCAAGCAGGGTAATCCACATGACTGGAAATTATATAAACACGTGTTTATGAGCTTGATACATGTGGATTTCATCAAAAGAAATCTTTATTGAATGTTTTTGTCTTAAAGGCGTCAAATATAATAATTATAGCTTCAACTACAAATCAAAAACATTTTAATTCTACAGCTGTTCGAAATAACCTAAATTGCATCAGATTGTTTTACTGTACTTTACGTGTCATTTGACGAACATTGCCTTGTTGCGTTCGAAAGACTGCCGCAATTCCTGTACAAAGGTAAATTTCTTTCAGGATTGATAAGCTATGATTTTAAAGATTAAATTCGCAGGCTTAAAATTAAAAATATATAAGGAGCCAATTGAAAAACCGGATAAGGATATACGGAGCAATTTTCCTGGCGATGATCTTCTGGGCATTTTCCTTTGTATGGTTCAAGGTGGCCAATGAAAAGTTTCTGCCAATCACCATCGTTTTTTTCAGGCTTGTCATCGCGGTGATCATACTTACAAGCTATCTTTTTATCAAAAAGAAATTTGTAAAGATCAGAAAGGAAGACAGGAAGCTGTTCATTATGCTGGCTTTGTTTGAGCCCTTTCTATATTTTCTTGGCGAGAGTTTCGGTCTTACCTATGTATCGGCAACCGTCGGATCGGTTCTTATATCAACGATCCCGGTTGTAGCTACTATCGGAGCGTGGATATTCCTGAAAGAGCGGCTGAAGCTGATCAATTATGCAGGAATAGTCCTTTCATTCATCGGGGTTCTCATCTTCATAATAGACCGTAACGGATCGCTGTCGTACAACACCAAAGGACTGGCCCTGCTTATGCTTGCAGTTTTTTCTGCCTCAGGCTACAACCTTACACTCAGCAGGCTGGTTGGGAATTACGGACCCGTTTTCATTGTCAATGTTCAGAATATCCTGGGAGTCATTCTCTTTCTGCCTGTCTTCCTTATATTTGAAGCCGGTCATCTCGGCGAAACGGCGTTAAGCCTGAAAGATTTCATTCCCATCATTGAACTTGCAGTGTTTGCATCCTGCGGAGCCTTTATCCTGTACGCGTTTTCCGTGAGGAATCTCGGCATATCCAGGGCGAATGTCTTCACCAATTTCATCCCCATATTTACAGCCATATTTTCGTTTTTGATCCTGGGCGACAAGCTGACCGCCCAGAACATGATGGGAATGACAGTGGTCATAGCCGGGCTTATCATGTCGCAGATGAACGGTCGTCCAAAAAAGACCGGTGACACGCATATCCTGACCGGAAAGACAGCCTGATATCCCTCACAATATTCTATATTTACATCATGGGTTCTGAAATGGCAAAATGGATTCGCGTCATATCGTTGTTTCTGCTGCCGGCTGTTGGAGGGATAGCCCAGACGGGAGGAGACAATGTGTATGAATTTCTGAATCTCACTCAATCGGGCCTCGAATCATCGCTTGGAGGATCGAACGTTTCGCTTGCCGGCAGCAGTCTCAGCCTTGCCTGGACCAATCCTGCACTTCTTTCAAGGAGCATGTCGGGGAATGTGGCCCTTAACTTTACAAACTACCTGGCAGGAGTAAATTACGGGATGGCGTTGTACTCGCGTACTTCGGGAAAGTCGGCAGCGATCGGAGGAGGAGTGTCATACCTGAATTACGGTTCTTTCACCGAAGCGAATGAGACGGGAGTAATTACCGGCTCTTTCAACGCTTCGGAAATAGCCCTCGCCCTGATGTATTCATTTCACCCCGACTCGATGTTTTCAGCCGGCATCAACTTCAAACCCCTTGTTTCGCATTTAGAGAAGTACAACTCTTTCGGTCTTGCCTTCGATCTGGGAGCTTCGTGGCATAATCGCGACAATTATCTTTCTGCAGGTCTTGCAATACGAAACCTGGGGATCCAGTTAAGCTCCTACGCCGGTGAACCGAAAAGCAGTCTTCCCCTTGAGATCATTGCAGGCTTCTCTGCAAGACTCAGGCATGCCCCCTTTCGCTTCTCGCTGACCATGAGGCATCTCGAGAAATTCAAGCTCACCCACCACTACAATACCGATGAGTACAATAAGCAAAATATCGGGGATATAGGCGAAAACATACTGCGCCATGTCGTTGCCGGTGTTGAAATTATTCCTCATAAAAACTTCTGGCTCAGCTTCGGGTACAACCACCAGCGGAGAAGTGAGCTTAAGTCGGATATCAAGTCTTCAGGCACAGGGTTTTCGTGGGGTTTTGGAATTAATTCCACCGTGGCAAGGATTGAATTCGGAAGGGCTTCCTATCATCTTGCCGCTGCATCAAATAATATCTCGGTTATCCTAATGCCCGGAAAGATGTTCAACAGAAAGCAGCTTTAGCTCAGGCAGGATTATTGATAAGAAATTTGATAACTTTGAGCCACAAATTATATAATCTGCTGGTCGAAAACGAATTCAGGAATGATCCATCTTAATGGATTAAACCCTTTGACATGAGTGAAGCAGCAAAAAGCGACAAAAAAGGAAAATGGAAAAAAGACTGACAATAGCCATCGACGGATACTCATCATGTGGCAAAAGCACTTTTGCCAGGGCAATTGCAGAGGAGCTCGATTACATTTATATCGACAGCGGTGCCATGTACCGTGCCGTAACGCTTTATTGCATCAGAAAGGGATATATTGAAGGGGAAGATGTCAAAACAGCAGATATTATCGGGGATCTCGACGAAATAGACATCTCCTTTGTATATAATCCCGGTATTGGCATACATGAAACTTTCCTGAACTCTGAAAACGTTGAAAGGGAAATAAGGAGCCTTGAAGTTTCCTCACATGTGAGCCGTATCAGCCGGATCCATCAGGTCAGGACCAGGATGGTAGAGCTGCAGCGCCAGATAGGTGTTAACAAAGGCATTGTGATGGATGGCAGGGATATTGGTACCGTTGTATTTCCCGATGCCGACCTGAAGATATTCATGACGGCATCGGTTGATATCCGGGCCAAAAGACGCTATGATGAGCTCAGGGGAAAAAATATCGAAGCTGATCTGGAAGAGGTCAGAATGAATATTATTTCCCGCGACATAGCCGATGAGAACAGGGATATAAGTCCTCTGAGAAGGGCTGATGATGCAATTATACTGGATAACAGCAGGATGACTGTTGATCAGCAGATGGACTGGATTATGGAAATTATCAGGAAAAAGTTCGATGAAGATTGAAATTGACCGGAAATCGGGATTCTGCTTCGGGGTTCACAACGCGGTAGAGATCGCGGAGAATGCCCTTCGTGAAGGAGAAACCGTCTATTCGCTCGGCTCGATCATGCATAACGATATGGAGATGAAGCGACTGTCATCTCTCGGGTTGATAACTATCGGGCACGACAGGTTCAGGACACTTAAAAACTGCAAGGTTCTTATCAGGGCGCATGGAGAACCACCGGAGACATACCGGCTGGCCCTTGAGAACAACATAACGATAATTGAGGCAACCTGCCCTATTGTAAAACGACTTCAGGCGAAGATAGAGAAGGCCTGGATTGACATGAAAGAGACCAACGGACAGGTTGTGATCTACGGAAAGCCCGGACATCCGGAGGTGATAGGCTTGCTTGGTCAGACCGGCAATGAGGGATTGCTGGTTTCAAAAGAAGAAGGTATTGAGAAAATTGATTTTACCCGTCCGCTTGCCTTGTTTTCGCAGACCACCATGGAGATAAACGAATACAAAAAAATCAGGCAGCTGATCTGCGACAGGATGAAAGAAAAGGGAGTAAAGGATCCCGAGCATGACATGATTGTTTTCAACACTGTTTGCGGTCAGCTTTCCGGAAGGAAGCCCGCTCTCATGCAATTTGCGGCAGAACACGATACGGTGATCTTCGTTGGCGGCAAAGACAGCTCAAACGGCAAAATACTTTACTCCGCGTGCAAAAGCATCAACCCCTGTACTTATTTCATTTCATCAGTAGAAGAAATAGACAAATCGTGGTTTAAAGACAAGGAATCGGTGGGGATATGCGGAGCAACATCAACACCCAGATGGCTTATCAGCCAGGTAAAGGATTATATCCGGATGATCGTGGAATAAACTCAGCTATATGAAGTCGAAAAAGAACAAAAAGATAATGGTTGCCAGGTTATCGGTGATCTCAAATTCGCTGCTGATAGCCATGAAGCTGATCGTGGGCATCATAAGCGGATCGGTAAGTATCCTGTCTGAAGCCATTCATTCTTCCATGGACCTGGTGGCGGCCATTATTGCTTTTTTTGCCGTCAGGATATCAGACACTCCCCCCGATTCGAAACATCCCTATGGCCATGGCAAGATTGAAAATATATCCGGGGTGATAGAAGGGATTTTAATCCTGGTAGCGGCTGTCATTATTATAGTTGAATCAATAAAGAAGCTTCTTGGTGGTCATTCGCTGCCTCAGGCGGTAGGGATCGGAGCTCTTGTGATGGTTGTTTCGGGTATTGTCAATATTATAGTGTCGCGCCGATTGTACAAAGTCGCCCGCGAAACCGGCTCACTTGCCCTCGAAGCTGATGCCCTGCACCTGAAGACAGATGTTTACACATCCCTCGGTGTTGCTGCCGGTCTCGCTGTCATTTATTTCACGGGAATTGAATGGCTCGATCCGGTGATAGCTATCCTGGTGGCTCTTTTTATAGTAAAGGAATCCTACAACCTTATAGCCAGGGCATTTTCGCCCCTTCTGGACACTTCATGGTCGGAGCAGGAGGTTGAAGAGCTTGAAAAGCACCTCAACTCAATGGATGTAAACTTTCATGACCTGAGAACGCGTGTGGCAGGCAATTACAGGTTCGTTGATGTCCATATCGAGCTGCCCGCTAATGAATCGGTCGGAAATGCACACTCTTACTGCGATAGTATTGAAGAAAAGCTCAAAGATATTTATGCCAATCTGACGGTCACGATTCATGTGGAGCCCACCTGACCCTGGTGTGCCGGGACATGCTCCGAAGAGCCTGCCCCGCTTTGGCGGAATACGTGACTTCTATGGGAAATACCTTTTCGGAAATCAGAATCAGGTCGTATTCATCAAGTTATTCCATGGCATGAATTTTTAATTTATTCTCCCTATAATTCCATTTCATAAAAATTCATCGATCCGAATACGCCAAATCCGCTTATCAATGTAGAAATTGTAGTCCGGTATTTGTTGAAGTTCAGTGAAATATTCGAATTGCCAATATATGCCGCCATATTTTGATCATATGCACAGATCATTAATTTTGTTCCGGAAGGATCAAAAGGCAGTGTAATCGCAACATCTGTTTTCTTATCGGGAAATGTTACAAGGCGTGAAACCAATAAATAATTATTTTCAACGATTTGGTATATATCTACCATGCCTGTAAGACTATCAGGAAGCAAAGAAAAAGATATCATTTTCCTGTCGCTTATTAAAGTCTCAAGGTCTATTCGCGGTTTTGAAGGGATAATTGTTTCACCAATTGCATCAGGCAAGCCCTCATATTTACAGGTTAACCTGTATCGTTCGCCGGCTCCCGGAGAAAAATATGTTGCAGGGCGGTATACAGTGTCGGTTCTTACAGTCTGCGACGGTAGTAAAGAAAACACGACAGACTCCGTCAAACTATCCTGAACAATTTTATCAATCTTCACAAATACAGGTTTCAAAATGTCATAACCCTCAAGCTCAAGTGCCGGCAAAACCCTGTTAACAACTACAAACGATTTGTTAAACCCTTCGGTTGAATCAGGGCGAAGCAAACCAAAAATATTCAACCCTTCTTCAGTATGTGTATTTACAAATTTTGGCTGTTGGTTCAATCCGATATAGTACTCACAGGAAAACAGGAGTAATGCTAAACCCAGGAAAACGATATAAACATGCTTCTTTTTCATATAGTTCAGAATTTAATTGAATAACTGAACCCCACTGAAGGAAAATAATTTGTTCCAATCGGCAGATATCTTGAGTCATCAGGTCCGAAATAAACTGGAAAGAAATATTCCACATTTCTTCTAAAGAATGTCAGATTGTGTAAAGTAACTATCATGTAAGATTCTTTCGCTTGGATAAGTTCAGAAAAATACTTCCCAAACCCTGATCTGAGGCGTTTTTTTATACTCATATCCAGATTTATCAGTGCCGGCATTCTGGCATTGTTTTTTTCATTTGAAATCCATATAGGGAATATACTAAGTTCTTCGGATACAGGATCGTAGTAGTAATAATCCTGGCGCACTTGTTCAATGCTTCTATAAATTCCGGACAAGTATGTAAACGAAACATTATATTCAAGTGATTTTGTAAGGCTATAATTAGCCAGTATTTTTAAAGTATGTCTTCTGTTATAATCGTATGGGTACTTCCGGCCATTATATATAAACGGGTATTGTCGGTTGGCCCATGAAAGTCCGTAGCTACACCAGCCTGAAAGATTATTTTTTGAACCTTTGAGAATCAATTCTGCGCCATAAGCATTGCCGGAACCCTGCTGGAGTTTGTCAGAAAGAGTAATTACTTTAGTATCGGCCTGATTCACATCGAAAGTGTACACCCTCTGAATATCTTTAGAATACAGATCAAGAGAAATCACAGTTGCCGGATTTAACTGCTTATCAAGCCCGACAATATAATGAACGGATTTACCCGGCTTATAATTTGTAAGAGGGAAATAATAGTCCACTGATTGATTCATCTCAATCTCATTTGTATTCATACTTATAACATATTGATGATACAGCCCCCATGCTGATCTTAATTTGAATTCATCAGGCAGGGTAAGTACGAGATTGACTCTGGGTTCATGAAGCCACTCTTTGTTATCATAAATAACACTACGCACACCTGCCCGAAATATCAACGGCCCGGTTTCCAGCTTGTTTTCGGCAAACAATGCCCATTGACCAGGTTTGTGTTTCAGTTGTCCCTGGCTGGTCAAATTTATAACAGCACTGTTCCTGAAAGAATAGTCATTGTATTCCACTCCTGCCGTGAGTGTATTAAACCTTGCAAGTGTATAGTTTATCCTTGTTTTTACTGACAAATCCGATATCCTGTTTTTAAATTCAGAACTTGTCATTAAGTGGATGTTGGTATAAGTACTGTCGCCATCAATTACTTCAGGCAGACGATAATCAAAATTCGAGATATTTCTGGAACTATGAGATGAATAATAAATCTGTGAACGTATAAATACAGCCGGGCTCAAGCTCCAGTTGTGAATCAGTGTGGCAGCCCTGTTTGTCCATTTGTCAGTCATTATAAAGCTGAAATCTTCATACATATTCCATCCGATTGTATTATCTATATACTGATAGAAAGTATTCATGTCAATTACATTGCGGTCATGCGACTGAAAAAATTTACCCGTCAGTCTGTGTCTTGGATTTATACGACAGGTATATGAAAAGTTATAATCATAGAAATAACTTTTAGTATGCATTATGAAATAAGGGACAATATCGAAGAAATACCTGCCTGCAATAACAGCGGACCCTTTATTCCCCAGGGGGAATTCAAGGAAAGCTTTTGACTGGAAAGTGCCTGGCTCAATTTCTCCATGTAATCCGGACCTGTTCCCATCTTTAGTGGATATATACATAACTGAAGAATTTCTTCCTCCGAACTCGGCGCCAAATCCTCCAACAAGCATATCTACTGATTTGATAGTCTGGGTATTGAAAATTCCCGAACTCATACTTGAATGGTAAGGGTTATAGATCATAACACCGTCCAGTAAAACAGCGTTTTCACCAGGATCTCCGCCCCTTACCGTAAATAAAGGTGAAAAAGGTTCTGTCCTGTCAATTCCGGGGAGAAATTTTATTGCAGATAAAACGTCATTTCTTGCTGTTGGTATAGACTGGACCATTTTGGGAGTTAATTCGATCATGCTTGTTTCTATTTGACGGTCGGCTGCTTTATTAATTGATGAGGCTGAAATTGTTACTTCTTCGATATTTACCGGCTTTGGCTTCATCTCAATATCAGGCAAGGCGATACCCTTGTCTGTTATCTCAATTTTTAATTCAAATGTCTCATATCCAACATATGAAAATCTCAGAATATGTTCTCCTTTAGGAATGCCTGCCAGTTGAAAATATCCATAGCGATCTGTAATAACTCCTGTACCTTTATCAGACAGATAAACTGTTGCCCCTATAAGTGTTTCCTTGGTAGAGGCATCTATAAGATAGCCTGACACAGCATAATTCTGAGCGCTTATGTAGTTAGTCGAGATACAAAGAAGTATCCCGCAGATAATATTTTTTATATAGCTTTTTTGGCTCATTTATTAATATTTATAACCGAATCCCAGAAAACCTCCGGCATGAAATTTTAGTTTTTTATTATAAATATATGTAAGTGATTCTATTGCCCCCACTCGAAACGTAAATCCCTGTTTATTCTTTCTGTCAAGAATAATGCTTTGAATGGATGATACTTCAGCGTTGAAAATCTGGTATAATGTAGGATTGTGCACTTTCACATCTTTCCATTTCAGAAACCCTAACAGAATGTTAAGATCTATATCTAATGAAAGATTATCATTTTTTCTAAAAGTAAAATGTTCCGAGTTACGTCCTATACTTAAAGATTCATAATCAGAATTATTCTGATACCGGACAATTCCGGATGTTGTTTTATATCTATTGCTTATTTCTGGTCGGGAGAAGAAAATTTCTCCCTGCAAACCGTACCAGTTTCGACCGGCAAATGCGCCGGTGCGGATTTGAACATATAAAGGTTTGTCATCAGGTGCAATTATCAGGTTCGGAGGAAGTTCCTCGTTAGCGTTATCTTGCAGGGTGTTTAATCTTATCAGATCAGTTTTAAATGCAATATGCCAAGTTGTATAAAAGATTTTGAGCTGATTCGGGAAATTTTTCCTTTTTATGCAACGGGTGATACTGATGATCATAAAATAGAGTTCCCAGGTAATGGGAGGAGTCATCTTTATGTTCATATACAGGAATATCTGCTACAAGGAATGTTGATGAAGAAAACCGGCCTTGTCTTTTTTCAATTTCAAATTTATTTATATGTATGGTATAACTTAAATTACAATTATCATTTGTTTTAAATCCGTTCAGAATTGCTTCAGAAACAGGTTTTATCGTAAGTATCTCCTGATCGACCGGTAAAATCAGAAATTTTTTCTTTGCCCGGTACATAACAAAATCAGGAGTTTCATCTCTGTTATCTATGATGTCTTTAATACACACCTGTCCGGCACTGAGAATAGAATCACCTTTAAAATCTATATAAATTGTGTCGGTCAGGAATTTCTGGGAATAGAGATCGTTATGGCAGAATAACAAAATAATGCTAATAATACAGATTAGAAATCTGCAATTTCGTATCTGTCGTAAACGATCATATATCTGACACCATGTTTTAGAACAACAATTCTTATCCATGGTTATAAATCAGTTTATTGAACAAGCTATTAAAAGGATGCTTTATCAAGTTGTATATTAACTTTCTTATTGAGTGTTCAAGTTAATAAAAAAGAGATTTCCGAATACTTTTTGTCAAAAACCGATTTCTCTGTCATGTCACCATACGACGAACCGGTTGATGAAATAGAATCCTTTGGTTTCGGAAATTCGAAGCTGCCATTGTCAACGAATGCAGTAAGCATCTTAGCTGCAGGTCATTTCTTGTAAGGTTCAATGACTCGCTTAAGGAGCGCTATAGTTGCTTTAATCCCTTCATCCTCGCTGAGCTTGTTGCCTTCGTATTCAACATCAATATAACCCCTGTAGCCCGAATCGTAAACTATCTTCATCATCCTTTCGTAATCAATCTGTGTCTCATTGCCGTTCTCGTCGAAGTCATGAGTCTTTGCGCTTACCCCCTTTGCATATGGCATCAGTTCCTGCACCCCTTTGTAGCGGTCGTATTCATAGAAATTGCCAAAATCGGGAAGCGTCCCGCAGTTTGGTTTGTTAATGCATTTCATTATCTCGGCCAGCCATTTCCCGTACGATGAGTTTCCCCCGTGATTTTCGACAATGACATTTATTCCATAAGATTCGGCATATTCAGCCAGCCTTCCGAGTCCGTCAATGGCAGCTTCCTGCATCTGGCCCATTGTACCGCGGCCTGCAGCATTCACCCTTATTGAATGGCAACCCAGAAATTTGGCGGCCTTCACCCATTTGTGATGGTTTTCGATAGCCTTGTTTCGTACTGCCAGGGATGTGTCTGCAAGATTTCCTTCGCCGTCAACCATGATAAGAAGGCTTTTCACGCCATACTTTTCACATTCGTTTTTAAGCTGGGTAAGGTATTCCATGTCTTCAGCCTTTCCCTTGAAAAAGGTGGAAACATATTCCACTGCATCGAGACCGTATGTCTCCTTGGCTATCCTTGGGAAGTCCATATTTGTTATGGTCCCCTTTCTGAGAGTGCGGTTAAGCGACCACTCGGCAAGGGAGATTTTGAAAGCCGGTTCCTGGCCAAAAAGGCTGATTCCGGTAAACATGGACAAAAGGATAAGTGTAATAAGTGATTTGATTTTCATTTTCTGTGGATTTAGAGTTTATAATTAAGGTGTTGTTAAAAATAAATATTTCAGTTATGTGAATTCCCGCGCTTTAGCGGGATAGTATAAAATCAAATTAATATTATGTTGGAAACAAATTTCGACAAGTTCTTCAACATTATCAAATCGGTTTTGAAACAATGGAGAACGGCGCAGGGCTCTGCGCTCTGCGTCCCTGCGCCAAAACCCACCCTATCCCCATACTCCCCCCTAACCAACGTCATACCGATACTGCTCTCTTGAGACAGCCTTATTTTCTTTGTCAAATTCAAAGAAAAGAAGTAATTTTGACATTGATGTCAAACTTGAATGTCAGGACAATTAAATAAAGTAAAATGAGCCAGTTAGGAGAATCGGAGGTAAAGATAATAGAAGCCGCCAAACAGGTCTTTCTAGAGAAAGGACTTGAAAATGCAAAAATGCAGGATATTGCAGATACTGCTGGAATTAGCAGAACAGCCTTGAATTATTATTATCGCACCAAAGAGAATCTGTTTTACAAGATCATTGAGGAAATCTTAGAAGGTATTATTCCTCACTTTGAGAGCCTTTTAAGCAAAGATACTCTAAGTTTTCAGGAGCGTTTCCTGGGTATTATTGACGTATATGCTGATTTCTTAAGCCATAATAATGTAGTACCGCGCTTTGTTATAATGGAGATGCAAAGGCATCCGCAGACACTTTTCGATTTTGTCAATACAAATTATAAAGTAAAAAAATACCTGCAGCTTATACGTGCAATGCTCAAGCGCGAAGCAGAAGAAAAGAGCATCAAACAACTACCAATGGAGGAATTGGTTACTCTTTTCTACGGGCTGCTCTTTGTTCCGTATCTGATAGATCCCTTTATAAAAGAATACTTTTTCAACGAAGAAAGCAAAATAGAAGCCTATCATAGGAATCATCTGGAAAATATGAAACAGGCTTTACTCCTGTTTTTAAGTGCGAAATCCATGGACCAAAGTGTAAATTGAATTAATTACTTGAAAAACGCGTTATTTACCCTCGATAAACTACATGAGCTCACCACCTTTACATATAAATAATTCAGTTCATAATCCTGAAAATCCCTTTATCAACATAGGATTGGATGCCGGCTCAACAACCATCAAGGTAGTAGTGTCCGATCCTCAGAATAATATCATTTACAAGGATTACCGCCGGCATTATGCTGATATTTTAGGCAATCTGAAAGAAATTTTATCTGATATACTGGATAAAACCGGCGATTGCCCCGTCAAACTGTGTATGACCGGTTCAGCCGGAATGGGAATAGCCGAACGGTATAAAGTCCCATTTGTTCAGGAAGTAGTAGCTTCCTGCGAAGTTGTCTCACGCCAATTTCCTGAGATAAAGACATTTGTAGATATTGGCGGTGAAGACTCCAAAATGATTTTTTTCGAGTCGGGCAAAACGCCTGATATTCGAATGAACGGAAGCTGCGCAGGCGGTACGGGCTCATTTATCGACCAAATGGCAACATTGCTCAATGTAGATATGAATGAGTTTAATTCATTGGCCGAACAAGCAGAAACAATCTATCCGATAGCTTCCCGTTGCGGTGTTTTTTCGAAAACAGACGTACAAAATCTGCTAGCCCGAAACGCCGGCAAAGGTGACATAGCCGCATCGGTTTTCCGGGCAGTAAGCATGCAGGTAATCACGTCTTTAGCAAGAGGACACGAGCCGCAGGGGAAGGTTTTTCTTTGTGGCGGTCCATTCACGTTTCTTCCATATTTGCGAAAGGCATTTATCGATGAATTAAAAATGGACAATTCGGAAGTTGTGATTTCTGAAAATCCCGAAGTAACCCCGGCCTGGGGTGCAGCCATCATTGCAAGCGACCGGCAGGAGAGCAAATTACTGGCCGAGTACATTTCCATTTTTAACAAAGAAGTTAAAAGAGCTCTGAAAGATACTCATAATCAATTAAAACCGCTTTTCAAAGATAAAAATGAGTACGCCGAATGGCTAAAATCCAAAGAAGAATATCAATTTCCGGGGATCGACATAAAAGAGATTAAAAATCCGAACTGTTTTATCGGTATCGACAGTGGCTCAACCACGACAAAAATCATTGCCACTGACGAGAATGGCAAGGTTTTTTATCACTATTACACTAAGAATAAGGGATTTTCCCTGCAAGCTGTAACCATCGGGCTGAAAAAACTGTATGAGCAAACGCGGGAAGCCGGAATAGAAATGAATGTACTCGGAAGTTGTGTAACCGGGTATGGTGAAGATTTAATCAAAAAGGCTTTTCATCTTGATTCAGGTATGGTTGAAACAATTGCTCACTATATGAGCGCCTGCCATTTCAACAAGAATGTCTCTTTTATTCTGGACATTGGCGGGCAGGATATGAAAGCCGCTTTTATTGAAAACGGAGTTATTAAACGCGTGGAAATCAACGAAGCCTGTTCTTCCGGCTGTGGCTCTTTTCTTGAAACTTTTGCCAACTCGCTTAACTATTCAGTTCCCGATTTCTCAATAATTGCCTTGAAATCCAAACATCCCTGCGATTTAGGAACACGCTGCACCGTGTTCATGAATTCCAAAGTGAAGCAATCACAGCGGGAAGGAGCTTCAGTAGAGGATATTTCAGCAGGATTGGGCTATTCGATAGTGAAAAACTGTCTGAACAAGGTGTTGAAACTAAAAGATGTCAAGGAGTTGGGCAATCATATCATGGTGCAGGGCGGCACGTTTAGAAATATATCCGTAATCCGTGCATTGGAAATAGAGTTGGGAAAAGAAATTATGGTTACCGATTATCCCGAACTGATGGGAGCTTACGGAGCGGCTCTGTATGCACGCGAAAGATTTGAAACAGGTCAAACCAGGCCTGTTAAACTGGCAGCCATGTCGGAATCGAAAGAGTATTCGGAAAGAAGAACCGTTTGCAAAGGCTGTGAAAACAACTGTACTGTAACTCATTTCAGATTTGATAATGACAATGTATTTTACTCGGGTAATAAATGCGAAAAAATCTTCAACAATTCAGGAGAAAAGGTAAAGAAAGGAGTGAACCTGCACACCGAAAAATATGATTTACTGTTTAATCGCCCTGTTCCGGAAGAAGGTAAAATTACACTTGGTATTCCGCGTGTTTTAGGAATGTATGAAAACTATCCGTTCTGGCATTCCCTGCTGACCGGCTGTGGAATCCGGATCGTGCTTTCCGATAAATCCACCATGGCAATGTACGAAACGGGGATCAGCACGGTAATGGCCGACAATATCTGCTTTCCTGCAAAACTTGTGCATGGGCATATCTACAACCTGGCAGCTAAAAAAGTGGACAGAATATTTATGCCTTATGTCGTTTTTGAAAACAAGGAAGACGACAGAACCAATAACAGCTACAATTGTCCGATTATTACAGGCTATTCCGATGTTATTAAAAGCGCTGTCAATCCAAAGTATAAATTTGGAATTCCTGTTGATGCTCCAACATTTACCTTTGCCAATAAGAAATTGATGCGCAAATCATGCGTAGAATATATCAAAACCCTTATTCCCGGAACAGATACCAAAATAATTGACAGAGCTTTCAGGAATGCTTTGATTGCTCAGCAAAGCTATGAAGAGCAGCTGAATAAACGCTCGAATCAGATTTTAGACAGGGCTGTTTCCGAAAACCGCCTGGTTATACTTCTTGCCGGACGACCATATCATGTTGATCCGCTGATACAGCACAAAATTTCAGATTTAGTAAGTGATTTCGGTGCTGATGTAATTACAGAGGATGTTGTGCGTCACTTGCAGGCCGACCCCGACGAAGTGCAGAGCGTAATGCAGTGGGCTTACACCAACCGGATTTTCAAATCGGCACTATGGACTGCAAATTATGCACCTCAAAATGTGCATTACGTGCAAATAACATCATTCGGCTGTGGACCCGATGCCTTTATTTTAGATGAAGTGAATGATATTTTGCGGCGTAAAGGCAAAAATGCAACGATAATAAAAGTAGATGACATTAATAATATCGGTTCTACCCGCTTGAGAATACGTTCGCTTATCGAAAGTCTGAAGTTTAGAAAGGAAGACGAGGTTTTCGAAAAGAATATCGCTGTACATACTCCGCCTTTTGAAAAAGAAGACAGGCGAAGAACACTTCTTGCACCGTGGTTTGGAGATTTTTATTCGCCCTTTGTTCCTGCCGCTCTTGAATTAATGGGCTATAAAATAGAAAACCTTCCGCCAAGCGACATAAAAACGGTGGAATATGGATTAAAATACTCTAACAATGAGATTTGCTATCCGGCAACCCTGGTTGTGGGAGATTTGATGAAAGCACTGGAGAGTGGCAAATATGACAGAAATGAAGTTGCATTGGGGATAACACAAACCGGCGGGCAATGCCGTGCTACAAACTATGTGGCTCTGATTAAAAAAGCTATGATAGCCGCGGGTTTTGAAGATATTCCTGTGGTAACTGTCTCTTTCACATCAGGATTAAATGAACAACCCGGCTTTAAGATGAAGTGGGAAAAATACATCCGGGCAATATTCTGTGCAATTGTTTATGCCGACTGTATTTCACAGTTTTATTATTCCACGGCACCGCGTGAAACCGAAACCGGCGGTGCGAAACGCCTGAAGAAAAAGTATCTGGATTTAGGTGTGGAAGCTCTTAAAAATAATGATGCCAACCGCTTCTTTCATCTTGTGGAACAGGCAGCTGATGATTTTTTGAGTATAAACAATCTGAAAGAGATCCCGAGAATAGGCGTAGTGGGAGAAATTTACGTAAAGTACAACGATTTTGGCCACAAGCATGTTGTTAACTGGCTTGTAGAGCAAGGCATAGAAGCTGTTTTACCACCGCTGACACAGTTTTTTATCAGTACATTCGCGAGTCAGGAAGCCCGTATTAAGGGAAATGTCAAAGAGCGTACCATTCCTAAATTTGCAATGAATCTTGTTGAAAAATTAGCTTATAACGCTATTCGTAAAATGGAATCTAAAATTTCCCATTATCCGTTTTACTTCCCTATTTCCAACGTTCATGAAGGTATAAAAGATGCATCCTTAATAATCAGCTCCAATGCTCAATTTGGTGAAGGCTGGAGAATTCCGGCAGAGTTTTCTGAATTTGCACACAATGGGATAAACAATGTAATCAGTCTGCAACCCTTTGGATGCATAGCTAATCACGTTATTTCCAAGGGAATAGAAAAAAGGACAAAAGAGCTTTTCCCAAATATGAATCTGTTGTTTCTGGATTTTGACAGCGGAATGAGCGAAGCCAATATTTATAATCGCTTACACTTTATGATCAGGAATGCACAGGTGGAAGTTTCGTCTGTTAATAAGCATGAACTTGTTGATGCGATCTAAAAATGTAGAAATCCGTTAAACAGGAAAAGAGATGCAACTAACTAAATCTCAAAGAATTTTTTAATTTTAAGGGCTTCCCCCGCTTGAGCGGTGCAGGCATGATGCTATTAAAATCAGAATTATATTATGATGAAAATCAGGGAAATAAAAAGATACGGCAAGGAGACTTTCAAAGCCGTATCGGCTCTCATTCCTCAGCTTTCACCCGAATCGCCTCCACTTTCTGAAGAACATTTCAGGAAAATAATCAGGACAAAAGGAAGCCATCTTTTTATTGCCGAATACCAAAACAGGATAGTCGGGATGCTTACTCTGGCAACATATCCTGTTCCTACGGCCGACAGATACTGGATTGAGGATGTGGTGATCGACAAATCGGTCAGGGGAAAGGGCTTCGGCAGGGAAATCATCAATTTTGCAATTGAGTTTGCCAGGCAGCAGGGAGCCAAAACTATTGACCTGACATCGAGACCTGCCAGGATCGAGGCAAACGAGTTGTACAAATCCGTCGGCTTCAGGCTCAGGGAAACCAACGCTTACAGATATTATTTCTGAGTATGCCCTGTTAAATTTCCCTGTAATTATCATCATATTCCTGAGGGTGAACTCATGTAACATATCCCGTGTTAAACCGGAACCTGGTTCACATGGGATTTTCAATGATTTTCTGCCGTGAATCCTGCCATAATACAGAACCATTTAATTCTTTATATTTGCTGATTCCGTATCTGTACGGAGTGACAAATAAACCTGAAATGGAATTCTTACTTGACGGCATAAGCAATATTACCTGGCAGCAGATAGTGATGTGGATTACCGGCTTCATCCTCATCTACCTGGCAATTGACAAGAAGCTTGAACCTCCTTTGCTTCTCCCAATGGGATTCGGGGCGATTCTGGTGAACCTGCCCCTGTCGGGGGTATTGAACCAGACACTTCCCGGCATAGGTGAAGTAAGGGGAATTATCGACTGGATGTTCAGTGTCGGTATTGAAGCTTCCGAGGCAATGCCCATCCTGCTTTTTATAGGGATAGGGGCGATGATCGATTTCGGTCCGCTTCTCTCAAATCCCAGGCTTTTGCTCTTCGGGGCGGCAGCTCAGTTTGGAATTTTTGCAACAGTGATCATTGCAACACTTCTCGGTTTTGATCTCAGGGACGCTGCTTCCATCGGAATAATTGGCGCCGCCGACGGACCCACCTCGATTCTCGTTTCACAGGTCCTGAAAAGCCAGTACATCGGCCCTATTGCCATTGCCGCGTATTCATACATGGCGCTGGTTCCGATAATTCAGCCCTTTGCCATCAAACTCTGCACAACGGAAAAGGAGAGAAAGATAAGGATGAAGTATAATCCGAAGAATGTTTCACCCCTTACCAGAATACTCTTTCCCATCATGGTTACAATAATTGCCGGCCTGGTTGCTCCTGCTTCAATTGCGCTTGTGGGCTTCCTTATGTTCGGTAACCTGATACGGGAATGCGGAGTGCTCAGATCCTTATCAGAATCAGCCCAGAAGGAACTGGTTAACCTGATCACTCTGCTGCTTGGAATTACCATTTCAGCAAGCATGAAAGCGGAGTCGTTCGTTACAGTGCAGACTATTCTTATCATGCTTCTTGGTCTTGTAGCATTTGTTTTTGACACTATTGCAGGCGCCACTTTTGCACGGATCCTTAATATCTTCCTTAAAGAAAAGATAAATCCGATGGTTGGCGCTGCCGGAATATCTGCCTTTCCCATGTCGGCGCGCGTGATTCAGAGGATGGGCCTTGAAGCTGATCCGCAAAACCACCTCCTGATGCATGCCGCGGGCGCCAATGTCTCGGGACAGATTGCATCGGTTATTGCAGGCGGTGTGGTGATAAGTCTTGTACCGGGATTAATGTAGGAGCCAAATTATGAACACTGATTTTATAAATTCACTGAAACTAGCCGTGATGGGAATGGCAGCAATCTTCCTTGTCATCCTGATCATATATCTTTTCGTTCATATATTCCTGAAAATCACGGGAAGGAAGAAAAAATCATGAGAGTGGCACGGATATTGGATATATTCGTATATTTACATATCTGTATATTTACATAAACAATAAACAAAATACACACATGGAAGATATAGAAATTTGCCACTGCAACGGTGTAATGAAAAGCGAAATCGTTAAAGCCATCAGGGAAAAAGGGCTTAAGACAGTTGAAGAGGTTCAGGATGCCACGGATGCCGGAACCGGATGCGGAGGATGCATCAACGACATTGAAGAAATCCTGAAAGAAGTCAACGGTTAAACCCCGGCACAGGAGTTCATTTTATCTTCACCGGCCTGATCATATTCTCGGGGGCAAGGATCTGGTCGAGTTTTTCTTTTGACAGCAATCCCCTTTCAAGTACCAGCGAATAGACCGACAGGTTCTTTTCAAGGGCGTCTTTGGCTATTGAATTAAGATCCTGGTAATCAATATACGGAACAAGAGCTGTTATAATACCTATGCTATTCTGGACCAGGTCGCGGCATCGTTCCTCGTTAGCGACGATCCCGTCGATGCAGCGGTGGCGGAGCGTGTTCATTCCGTTTATCAGCATCTCCACCGATTCGAACAGGCAATGAACTATCACCGGTTCGAACACATTTAGTTCGAGCTGACCGCCTTCGGAAGCCAGGGTCACTGTTAGGTCATTGCCTATCACTTTGAAAGCTATCTGGTTGACAACCTCCGGGATAACCGGATTCACTTTTCCCGGCATTATTGAAGAACCCGGTTGACGCGCGGGAAGGTTGATCTCGTTGAAACCGGCTCTCGGTCCTGATGACAGGAGCCTCAGGTCGTTGCATATCTTCGACAGTTTTATTGCAAGCCGTTTAACGGCAGATGAATACATCACGAAAGAGCCGGTGTCCTGAGTTGCCTCCACGAGATTTGGAGCCAGGATCAGGTCCAGCCCCGAGATCTCCCTGAGGTATTTCAATACCAGTTCAGAATATCCGGGCTCGGTGTTGATCCCTGTGCCTATGGCCGTTGCGCCCATGTTGATCTCGAGAAAGAGTTTTGCGCTAAAGTTCAATCTTTCAATCTCTTCCTCGAGTGTAACCGCGTATGCTTCAAATTCCTGCCCGAGAGTCATGGGGACGGCATCCTGAAGCTGTGTTCTTCCCATCTTTAAGATATGAGCAAAGTCGCTGCCTTTTTTCCTGAACGATGCAACAAGCCGTGTAAGAACCGTTATCAGGTTTTTGTTTGAATTAATCAGGGCTATCTTTACTGCAGTCGGATAAGCGTCGTTTGTCGATTGTGAAAGATTTACGTGGTTGTTCGGGTGACAGTATTTGTATTCACCCCTGTTGTGGCCCAGTATCCTAAGCGCACGGTTGGCAATCACCTCATTGGCGTTCATATTGGTCGATGTACCCGCTCCTCCCTGTATCATGTCGACCACAAAGTGATTATGATATTTCCCGTATCTGATCTCCCTGCAGGCAAGTACTATTGCATCTTTTATGCCAGGATCAAGCAGTCCGAGCTCAAAATTGGCTTCGGCTGCCGACTCCTTCACCATAGCCAGCGCTTCAATAAGCGAAGGAAAAAAGCTGAGAGTGATCCCCGTGATATTGAAATTCTCCACTGCTCTCAGTGTCTGGATTCCGTAATACGATTCGTAGGGCACCTCACGCTCGCCGAGCAGGTCACTTTCCGTCCTCATCTTTCCGGAAATATACTGTGCGGCAGGGTTCATCATCCTGGTGTTGGCATTTCGCATCCTCCTCGAAACGACTCCTGTGATATTGGAAAGTACCTTAAGGGTGGTACCCGCGTTATAGCTGAAGAATTCCCGGTTTACATCCAGAAGGACGGTCTTCCTGATTGCTCTCGAAGATGTTGAATGCACCGATCCCCGGTCGAGAATTCCCTCACCGAGGAAATCCCCCCTGCCGAAAATAGCCAGCCGCACCTCAACACCGTATGAATCCCTCTTAAAGAGTTCAATCTCTCCGTCATAAATAATAAAGATGTCTTCCCTGGGGCTGTTTTCCTTGAATAGTATCTCTCCGGCTTCGCAATATTTTTCAGTGACACTTCGCGAAAGCTGAGCGAGTTCTACTTCATCGAGATTTCTGAAAAGTTCAATGTTTCTAAGGAAATCGAGGATTGTATTTTCTTTTATCATGGCCATGAACTGAATTAGTTATAACAAGCGACCGGAAGGCAAAGATATTCCGATTTTCAGACCTCAGCAACTTTAATTTGTCATATCCGGGAATTTATGGTAAGAGGTTCATTCACGATCGGTAATCGAAGCAGAAATTGCTCTTTCACTCGAGTGACGCGAGGGAACCCTCACGGGAGAAAACCATACTTAAGAACAGATGATTCTGTCGGTCTGAAATTTTCAGGAATTTTTCCTATTTTGCATTAAGCTAATTGTTGATTTGCAAGTTTTGAAAAATCCCTGAATTATGAGACTGAACTGGACTGTTATCCTGCCACTTATTCTCTTGTCATGTGCCGGAGAACCACGCGGCACCACGCTGTTGAACCTGAAATGCGAGTACCTTGTCAATCCGGAAGCGATCGATACCGGGGAACCTCGCTTTACCTGGCAGATTGCTTCCACGGACAGGGGAATTGAGCAAACGGCATGGATGATCTTTGTTGGCACCGATTCAGCTTCTGTTTCGGCAGGAAAAGGCGACGTCTGGGAATCGGGACAAATCAAAGGATCAACGGTGCCGGTTGTGTATTCGGGACCCTGTCTTCTTCCATTAACCAGATATTTCTGGAATGTCAAAGTCAGGCTCGGCGACGGGAGCTGGACGGAGCTATCCGAAACAGCTTCTTTCTCAACCGGATTCATGAACAAAACCAGCTGGAAAGGACATTGGATAACAGACACTTACGACTTTGATCTGAAGCCTGCTCCCTATTTCAGGAAGGAATTTACCGTCGGCGGGAAGGTCAAATCAGCCATGGCTTACATTGCTGTAGCCGGATTGTATGAAATGAGCATAAACGGGAAAAAGACGGGTAATCACCGGCTTGATCCCATGTACACCCGTTTCGACCGCCGGACTCTCTATGTCGCCTACGATGTGACCCGGGAACTGAGGCAGGGAGAGAACGTCATCGGAGTATTGCTGGGAAACGGCTGGTATAATCACCAGTCAACGGCAGTATGGTACTTCGACAAGGCGCCATGGCGTGCAAGGCCTAAATTCTGCATGGACCTGAGGATCACTTACGAGGATGGGACTGAAGAGACAATCTGCACCGGGCAGGATTGGAAGACGACCCTCTCCCCTGTCATTTTCAACAGCATTTACACTGCCGAACATTATGATGCACGACTGGAGCAGCCCGGATGGGATTCACCAGGATTTGATGATTCAAAATGGACAAGACCGCTCAACACAGGTACTCCGTCGGCAAACATCACCGCTCAGGCTCTTCATCCTGTGCGCAACGTGGAAAAGATACCTGCAGTCAGCATGACCAGGTTCAGCAACAGGAACTATTTATTTGATTTTGGACGCAACATATCAGGAGTGACCGCCATAAAGGTCAGGGGCGAAGCCGGTACAACCCTCAGGCTCATCCATGCGGAGAGACTTGGTTCCGACGGTCATGCCGACCTCTCAAACATCGATGTGCATTACAGACCGACCGACGACAGCGATCCCTTCCAGACCGACATCGTCATTCTCAGCGGGATCAGGGAGGATGAATTCATGCCCCGATTCAACTACAAGGGCTTTCAGTATGTGGAAGTAGTGTCAGACAAACCGGTTGAGATTACCAGTGAAAGCCTTGAAGCATATTTCATGCACAGTGATGTTCCTCCCGTGGGAAAGATCAGTTCCTCGAACAATACCCTCAACAAGACATGGATGGCATCAAACGCCTCCTATCTCTCCAACCTCTTCGGTTATCCCACTGATTGTCCGCAAAGAGAAAAGAACGGTTGGACAGGCGATGCTCATATCAACATTGAAACAGCTCTTTACAATTTCGACGCTATCACCGTTTATGAGAAATGGCTTGCCGATCACCGCGACGAACAGCTTTCAAACGGGGTCCTTCCAGCCATAATACCAACAAGCGGATGGGGCTATCACTGGGCCAACGGACCCGACTGGACCAGCACTATTGCCATTATACCATGGAATATATACCTGTTTTACGGTGATTCGCGTCTTCTTGAAGATTGTTATGACAATATAAAGCGCTATGTCGACCAGATCGACTCCCGTAGTCCCGATGGAATAACCGACTGGGGCCTTGGCGACTGGGTTCCTGTCAAATCGGTTACCCCGAAAGAACTTACATCCACTGCCTGGTACTATGCCGACGCTGTTATCCTGTCAAAAGCTGCCCGTCTTTTTGGAAATGATGAGGATGCTGAAAAGTATACTCTGCTTTCAGAAAAGATCAGGGATGCTTTCAACAACAAGTTTTTCGACAGCTCAACAGGCATCTACGGCAAAGGTCTTCAGACAGAACTCAGCGTTCCGCTATACTGGGGACTGGTGCCGGATGATCTGGTTCCCGCCATTGCCGAAAATCTTGCAAAAAGGGTGACAGCCGACAATGAGCACATCGACGTGGGACTCCTGGGAACCAAGACACTGCTTAACGCCCTCAGTTCCAACGGCTATGCTGATCTGGCGTACAAGGTTGCCTCACAGGAGGATTTTCCTTCATGGGGTTGGTGGATAGTAAACGGAGCAACAACCTTTTACGAAAACTGGCCTCTCGATGCAAAAAGCGATATTTCGATGAACCACATAATGTTCGGAGAGATTAATGCCTGGTATTACAAGGCCCTGGGAGGGATTTTCCCCGACGAAGCCGCCCCCGGTTTCAAGAATGTGATTCTGAAACCAAACTTTGTTGAAGGTCTTGACAGTTTCAGTGCCGGGCATGACGGACCTTACGGGAAGATAGTCTCAGAATGGCAGAGATCTGAAGGCAGCATCACATATCATGTTTCAATCCCGGCAAACAGTAGCGCCACACTGTACATCCGTTCCGGGAATGTTACAACAGCCGGTGAGGATGTGGCCAGAGCCCCGGGGGTCGAAAAAGTTGAAAAAACTGACAAAGGACTGAAAATAACCCTTAAAGCGGGAGATTACGATTTTACAGTAAACTGAAAATTCTCCCTGATACCCTTGCATAAGCTAAAAGACATATTAACCATACCGCTCACACGGCATAAACAATAAATCAATCATGAAGAAATCTGTTTTCCTTATCCTGCTTTCAATGATTGTCCTGACTGCCTGTTCATCAGGCGGCAGTTCATCCGGAAAAAAGATAGATGTAAAAAAGGTCAGTATTGAATCGGGCCTTGTTTCAGGAAAGACAAATCCCGAAGGGAATGTCAGCATATTTATGGGCATACCCTATGCTTCCGCTCCTGTCGGAGAACTACGGTGGAAAGCTCCTCAGCCTCCCACGGAATGGGAAGGTGTTCGTGAATGCGTCACTCCCCCGCCCAGTGCCATGCAGAGCAAACCGGTGCCTTTCATGATGTGGTCGAAAGAATTCATGGCTCCTGAGGAACCCCTGAGTGAGGATTGTCTGTTCCTTAATATATGGACCCCGGCACGAAACACAAGTGACAATCTCCCGGTGATAGTATGGATTCATGGAGGAGCCTTTACCGGAGGATCAGGTACTGTGCCATTATACGACGGTGAGGAGATGGCAAAAAAAGGAGTGGTTTTCATCACAATAAACTACCGGCTCGGGGTGTTAGGTTTTCTTGCGCACCCGGAGCTCACGGCTGAATCTCCTGTCAAGACCTCGGGAAATTACGGGATACTCGATCAGATAGAAGCCCTTAAGTGGATAAGCAGGAATATTGAAGCATTCGGTGGAGACCCCGGCAATGTCACTATTGCCGGACAGTCGGCAGGCTCGTTCAGCGTCAATGCATTGATGATATCTCCTTTTGCCAAAGGACTGTTTCACAGGGCTATCGGGCATAGCGGAGGAATGTTTTCAGGCGGACCCGGACTGGTGTATGACCTTAAGGCAGCGGAATCGGCCGGTGCTGCATATGCCAGGCAGTTCAGCGACTCATCAATAGCCGCATTAAGAAAACTTCCCGCTGAAGAACTTATGAAAGTCCGCGGCCGGTCGGGAGTTACCACTGACAATATAGTTGTTCCGTCTGCAACGGAAGCCTTCCGGGAAGGCCTTCAGAATGATGTTCCGCTTATTTCAGGATGGAATGCCGACGATGCAGTTTCAATGGGATCAGGCACCGACATTAAGACTTACATAAAAAATGCCGAAAGCAGGTACGGAGAAATGGCAGCTGAATACCTGAGGCTCTTCCCTGCAAATACCGAGGCCGAACTGCAGAACTCCATGAAGCTTTCATCGGTTCTTTCCTTTGGCTGGCAAAACTATACCTGGGCAAGGATGCAGACTGAAACAGGAAAAAACAAGGCATACCTTTACTACTTCAGCCATGTTCCCCCCGGAGAACCAAATTACGGGGCCTTTCATTCGGCTGAGTTCGGTTATGCCCTCAATACTCTTAAGCTTTGGGACAGGCCATTCACTGAAATTGATTACAATCTTGCCGGACTTATGTCGTCATACTGGGTGAATTTTGCCCGTAGCGGAAATCCCAATGGTGAAGGACTGCCCGAGTGGCCTGCTTTCGATCCTTTCTCCCCGCAGATTATAGAATTTGGCGACGAAGTGAAACCCGTACCCATTCCGTTCAGGGAACAACTGGAATTCTTCGACAGGTTCAACAGGTAAAAAAGCAACCAAAGAGACCTGCACTTGCACGATTTTCCCACAAACCTTGTCAAAAGAAAGCGACCTTTTACCCTTCCTAAAACAAGGTTCATCATAAAGCGGGCTTCCGGGTACATCATGGCATGTGCTTTGTTTTATATTTCGGGAAACAAAGCACATCAGAGTCATGGAAATAACGAGGCTAACGAATATTATAACAGGTCTGGTTACAGCGGTGATGGTCCTGCTTTTCACGAGCTCTGCCCCTGAAAAGTTCAGGTTCTCCCCGAAAGGTGCTGTTACTCCTGTTTCCGGATCGACGGATGAAGCTGCTGCCGCTCCTTCATTGTTTAACGAGGACATATATTCTGCTATTCATGAAAAAGGCAGGGGACTGCTTTCGCCAAGGTGGGATAACAACGACAAGATATTGCAGATGATTGGCGCAATTTACAATTCCCCGGCTGACGGACTGGATCCCGATGATTACAATATTTCCGGAATTGAAGAGCTTGCCGGAAAGATTGCATCGTCCGGCAAAGCTTCATATGAAGACATTGTCAGCATGGAGAAACTTCTTGACGAAGCATTTACAGGCTTGTCAGCTGATCTGGGAACGGGCAAGGTGTCGCCCGAAGATGCAGATCCAAGGTGGAAAGCCCTGAGAAGGAACACCGGCGAAGACTGGCTTAGATGTATCGATCACTCCCTTAATTCAGATGATCCCGCCAGGGCCTTGCAGCGGCTGACACCAAGGCACAGGGAATACCGGAACCTGAAGAAAGCGCTGGCTGAATACCGCGGCCTGGAGTCGGCAGGAGGCTGGGAAAGCTTCAGCACAAACCTTAAGAAGATCGAGATAGGAATGAGACATCCGGATGTGGCAAAGCTCAGAAATAGGCTTGAGATAACACAGGGGCATATAGATTTTGTCGAAGGTGATGAGGAGCTGTTCGACCAGGCCCTTCACGACCAGGTTCTTGTTTTTCAGCAGAGAAACGGGCTGGAAGCCGACGGGGTAGTTGGAAAATCGACAGTCGAAGCCCTGAATGTAACAGTGTCTGAAAAGATAAGCATAATAACTGCCAATCTGGAGCGCTGGAGATGGGTAAGCGACGATCTTGGCGATCGCTACATTCTTGTGAATACCGCCGATTACAATCTGAAAGTTTTTGAGAACGGAGAACAGACATTCAGTGCCAAAGCCATCGTGGGAACCGCTAAAAGGCAGACCCCTGTCTTCAGCTCGATGATGAAATATCTCGTGGTGAATCCCGACTGGACTGTCCCTCCCCAGATACTGAGACAGGACGTTATTCCCGACATTATCAGGGATTCAAGCTATCTTCAGAAGAAGAACATGAAGATTGTTGCATATGACGGTTCCACCGTCGATCCCCTGTCGATTGACTGGAAACATGTATCTCCCAGCAGTTTCCCCTATATGATCAAGCAGGAGCCCGGGAAGAACAATGCTCTTGGCCGGATAAAATTCATGTTCCCGAATGAGTATGATGTTTATATCCACGACACACCATCGCACTGGCAGTTCAGCAAAAATATAAGACCTTTCAGTTCAGGATGCGTCAGGATTGACAATGTTCGCGACCTTGCCCGCCATTTGCTGAAAGATGATCCTAACTGGAACACGGGCAGGCTTGACGAGGCGCTTGACAATGGCCGGACTAAGACAATCGTTCTGAAGAACCCGGTTCCTGTGCACATTGTGTATTTCACAGCCTGGGCCGACAGTGACGGAACAGTATATTTCGGCAAGGATATTTACAATCGCGACAAGCAGTTGATCAGAGCCCTAAAAAAAGACTCCCGCTAAGCGATTCATACAGAAAACGCGACATACCTCCCATGGCAGTATCATCGGCAAGCAGGGATGAGCTTTGCAGGTATCCGGCATCGGGGAAGTGAATGTAGAGGCACGACTGTCCCGAAAGAAGGCTGATAATCTCTTCATGGTTATCCATTGGTATTGAAGGACATCCGAAGCTGCGTCCCAGTCTCCCGTTACGGCTGATGAAATCCCTGCTCACATAATCGGCCCCATGCATCACTATTGCCCTTTCCCTTGCCTTGTCGTTTATCCCGGGTTCTACCCCTTCGAGAATCAGGGATAATCCATGCTTCCCGATATAGGTTTCACCTGTAACATAAAACCCCAGGCTGCTCTTGTATGATGAAGGAGTGTTCGAAAAACTGCAGGCAAACTCATCACCGCTGTTCCGCCCATGAGCGCAAAGACATGAATAGACAACTTCCTGCCTGTTCAGGTCGATGATCCACATACGCTCAAGATTCGATGAAAGAGAAAAGTCGATTATTGTAAGAAGGTTCTTTTTGATTCTGTCATCCGACTCAAGATTAAAGAAACCTGTAAGGCCTTTCCTGAGCACCTCATAGCCGGGCTTTGAGTCATCCCTTTCCAGACTGCTGTACAATTCACTGCAAAACCTGTCAATCCCGCTGCCTGCCGAAACGGCAGATACAACTTCCCCGCCGGTTTCCGGAACATTGACTCCGGGGAACAGGGAAAAAAACAAAAGAAATAAAAAGATACCGGTAAATTTCACAGGCTTCCGGGTTGGTTTTTTTCGGGGATAAATATATCATTATTTCAGTATCCTAACTCGAAACAGTTCTGCATATTATGTAAAAAGACGTTAAATTTGTCTCATACTACCTGTTTTTCCCGAATATTGGGAAGAATTCCGTATAACTTCAGCGCTTTTATGTACACTTATGGACAAAGAATCAGTTTTAAGGCAGAGCGAACATCGCAGGGCACAGGGCACAGGGCGCAGGGCGCATCACAAGAATGCCGAGTGCCGACAGCCAATTCCCGATCAATTGTATTTTGAAACTCGGGAATCGTTCCGGGAATGGCTGAGCATAAATCATGACAAAAGTCCGGGGATCTGGATGATATATTACAAAAAGCATACATCAACCAGATGCATCGAATATAAAGAAGCCCTTGAAGAAGCGCTTTGCTTCGGGTGGATCGACAGCATCGTGAAGAGGATTGATGACGAACGCTATGTTAGAAAATTCACTCCAAGAACCAATATCTACAATTGGTCGGATGTAAACAAGAAGCTTGTCCTGTCGCTGATTGAAAAAGGCCTGATGACTGAAGCCGGACTGAGAAAAATTGGGGTCTGGTTAAAAACCGGCAGAATTAACTGGGACCCAGGAGCCAGAAGGACCGGCATCAGGGACAGGGAATTGCAGGTCCCGGAAAGATTTCTGAAAGCTCTGGCAGAAAATGAACCGGCCCTTATGAATTTCAATAATCTTTCAAAAACAAATAAGCGGTCTTACGTTTATTGGATTTCTTCAGCCAAAAGAGAGGAAACCATCAATAAAAGGATTAAAGAAGCAATTGAACTACTGAAAGAAAACAAACTAGCCGGGTTGAGATAAATCCTGAATTAATCCCAAAACAGTGTCTTTAGATAAAACTGATAAAAGCATCATTGTAAGCAGTGACCTCATTAATGATCCTGATTGCTTTTTCATTACCGGACTCCCGGCCGACGGCAAACCATACTCATTCGGAATGCACACGAATACAGGTATTTCCGGAGGAACCGGACCAATGGGAACCATCAGATCCCGTGTTATTGACATCCCAATTCCCCGAAGCAGAAAAGCACAGTTGTTTCACCGTGCAGGATTTCTTATAAAGGCAAGTTTCCTCCTTCTGTCCCTTATCATTTTTTACCTACTGCCTGTGCAAGAAAACAGAATAACTGTCAGGCTCCTGCTATCTGCATTGACATTGCTTGCCGGCGGTATTTCTACGATGATTTTTTATCTGATTGTAAAAGTGAAACCGAAATTCTTCCATGCAAAACATTACCCGCTTGTTGAGAAATACAGGTCAAAGGAATATAAAAGGGGGCCCCATCCCATGTTTTCGACCACACCAGTAGGTGTAATTTCCTGGTTACTAAGACTTCTGCTCTGAATTGCCATGTAACTAACCACGTAATTGATAAACGCTTTTGCAGAACATTAGCGGTGACTGATTTATTTCACTAATAAGAGAATTCGCGTTCAGTTTAGATTTCCCGTTACAAATGACGATTAATTGTTTTAATTTGCGGGTCAATAAATGACAATACTACAAACAGCTTTACAAATGATAATACAAATCAATTCCGACAAGAACATACAGGTTTCAGAAAAGCTTGAAGCATTTGTTTCAGAAAAGATAAGCCGTGCCCTACGAAGATTTTCAGGTAGAATAACCCGTATTGAAGTACATCTGTCCGATCAGAATGCCGGTAAATCAGGCGCTGATGACATACAATGCCGTATTGAGGCAAGGATCAAGAATTTGCAGCCTGTAACGGTCACGGCAAGAAGCGACACCAGGGAGAAAGCCCTTGGGGAGGCAATAGACAAGATTAAATCAGCGCTAGACTCCGCGATAGGTAAACTGAGTTCAAAATAATATTTCAGCCTGAAGCTTATTCCGGTGGCGGGTGAACTAATCGGGAACATTTACCCATGCCGGGTCCTGAGTGATAATACCTTTCTGCTCCTCAACGGCCTGACGGGGTATAGGCCAGTAATCGTGTTTCTCAGGATCATATACAGCTCCCCTCATGAAGAATCTGAACTCGGAATCCCTTGCTATAAAATCGTTCAGAACCTCGTCATCGATACCCCAGCGGCGAAGGTCAAAGAACCTGTGTCCTTCGGTTGCAAATTCCAGCCTTATTTCCATTCTCACTGCTTTTCTTGCCTCTTCCTTCCCTGAAAATGCTTCATGACCTTCAGGATATGGTTCCACCATGTAATTGGCAGCAGGCTTTGTCCAGTCCACAACCGGATTAAAGTTGAGGTTCTCATAGCTTGTACACAGTCCCATGACCGGAGTGCTGTTTTTAGCTCTTGTCCTGATCATGTTCACAAGTTCCCTTGCCTTTGCAAAGTCTCCTTCCTCAACAGCCACCTCTGCTCTCCAGAGAAGGATATTTGAAAGACGATACATTCTGTAATTTTTTCCATTGTAAAATCCTGAGCCATAATTATTAAGCGCGTGTTCGGATTTCATGTGCATGTATTTCTTTGTCATATAGGGACCTCCCCAATTTTGCTCTCTTATCCAATCGTTGCCGGGATTAATCCCCCATCCCAGGAAATCGATGCCTCTGCGGGCGATTGTCCAGTCGACCCGCGGATCGAGGAGATGATCAGTTGGAACAAAAGTTTCTGAGCTGGCTAAGCCCTGGTCATGGGCCAGCGGTTCACGATCTTCAATGTCAAGAACGGGAAGGCCTTCGTCTGTGACCTGAAAGGCTTCGAAAAGACACTGTGAAGGCTGAAACATGCCCCATCCGCCGCAGCTCGCAGGGCCTTTCTGAAAAAATGCGGCTCCAGCCGGATAAACGGAACAATATGCGGTGGATGTCGTCGCTGCCTGAATTTCAAAGATCGACTCTTTGTTGTTTTCATGTGTCATATCGTAATTATGCCAGAATTCAGGGGCAAGCTCAAAACGGCCGCTGTTAATTATGTCATCAAGGAGAGGCTTTGCCTTGTTGAGTTCATTCTGATACATGTGTGCATGTGCCTTTACGGCCATGGCGGCATATTTATGGAGTCTTCCTGGTTCAATTGAAGGAGGGGCCTCCGGAAGGTTATCGATTGCAAACTGGAGATCGGTTTCAATCTGATCCCAGGCTGAATCAGTATTGGGAACTTTCTCAGGCAATAAGGGATAAAGCTCGGCTTCAGTCCTGATATAGGGAATTTTCTCAAACACCTTGTTTGCCTGAAAATGGAACCAGGCCCTCAGCAATTTTGCTTCTGCCTCTATCTGCAAAGCCCTTTGCCTGCCAATCGGATTATCACCTTTCTGATTATCCGACAGAGCCAACAAGGTGCTGTTCGCCCTTGCCACACCTTCATAACAATCTCTCCATCTGTCAGCAAGAAAAAAATGTGAAGGTGTCATCTCATATCTATCAATTGACGGAAATGTAGACAATAACCCATAGTAGGCATCATCCGATGCAGTGCTCCCGTATGTCCAGTCTGTACACAAGGCGCCACCGAACATTTTTCTTCCCCTCAGGTAGGCATAAGTTCCTACCAGTACGGCTTCAACACCGTCGGGAGATATGATTACCGATCCGGCAGCAGCGCCCGGGGGCTCTTCTCTCAGGAAATCCTCACTGCATGAGAATAATAACGGGATCGCTGCTAAAACACAAATAAAAGAAAAGAACCTGACCATAATTTCCTTGTTTAAAATCTGTGTTTGTACAAATGCTTTTTTCAAAGTTACACAATTACTTGTTTCGACTACTTTGTTAATGCTTTTTTTTGACAGCCCGCGGAGCCAATATCAAAATATTGTTTTTATCCGTTTTTCCTGAGAAAAGTGATATGACTCACCATAAACCTGATATCGCTCCAGGAAACCCTGTCTCCAAGAGCTTCTTTCACCGATCCAATTCTAAGATCATCGCTTCCTTCCAGGTATTCTGTAATAAGATCGATTTTTTCCTTTGGCAGAAACCTGTCAACCGGTATCTCACCCATGCCCACGTAATATGAAAGATGCTTTTCCACGGTACTTAGGCTCAGGTTTCTTTCCTTCGCTATCCCGGCGATTGTTTTTCCTTCCCTGAAAAGATCGAAACTGATTTTCTTTGTGTTCTCCCTTTCCTTTTTCGCTTTCTTCTTCACCGTGACCGGTATCTCAGGCGCTTCAATATTTTCCTTTTCGCGATACGAGCTAATGATGTCGAGGATCTCCTCCCCGTATTGCATCAATTTTTTTGCTCCCATTCCTTTTATCCGCTTAAGTTCACGCGGTGTCTGAGGCAGGAAGTTAACCAGGTTAAGCATGGTCCTTTGTGGAAGTATCATATAATGCGGGAGAGCAGCCTCTTTTGCCAGCCTGTTACGCCATTCCCTGAGCAGCTTCATCAAAGCCGGATGCTTTACAACTCCCGATTTGTCGTCAACAGAAGCGATATCGCGGGTCCTTGTTTCAGGGATTTCTATTGCCGCTTTTGCCCTGGCTTCAAGATATTTTCCGGTTTCGAAGCCAGGTCTGACAGCATTAAGGCATGCCAGCTTCGTAATGCACTCCTTACGAGTCCGTTCAAGGGCTTCATTCACTGATTTTCTGACGGCTCTGTTATCTGTTTCAACCCTTATGCCCGTGATTATGTCTTTCAGGTCGGTCTCAAGCTTGTCTGAAAAATAAACTGCTGCCTTCCTTATCCTTTCCTGGAGCAAAAGGTTGGTTTCAATATCAGGATCGCGGTTCAGGAGAATATTGATCTGGAGCCGGAATTTTTCCGCTACCTCCACAAGACCAGTTCTGACCGTAGACAACATATCATCCAGAATTTTGTGAAGATCTCCTAAAATGGCTTCACTATTCTCCTTTGACACTTTTATACAATAGCCGAGAGAATTTGCCATGGGTGCAAAATCGAACAATTCTGAAATAAGCTGTCGCTGATAGGCCTTTCTCGATTCATCAAGCTGATTGCGGCAGGATTGGTTTTGTAGCGGTCCGTTTACAAATTCCGATACTACCGGATTGTCGATCAGGCTTCGCCTGCCGATACGGCTGCTCAGGACAAGTCCGTCGAGTGAACGGCAGCGGCTGAGGGCGACATACACCTGTCCGTGGGCGAAGGCTGCGCTTGCATCTATAACAGCCCTGTCGAAAGTAAGTCCCTGGCTTTTATGAATGGTTATAGCCCATGCCAGTTTCAGCGGATACTGTGTGAATGTCCCGACCACTGTCTCATCTATCTCCTTCGTCTCGTCATTGAGTGTATACTTCATGTTCTGCCACTCGGCCTTTTCAACCCTGATGCTGAAATCGTCGCCGGGGCACCTGACAACTATAATATCATCGTCAAAGGAAATGATCTTTCCGATTTTGCCGTTAAAGAAAAGCCTGTCGCCCGACAGGTCATTCTTGATGAACATCACCTGTGCCCCGGTCTTCAGCACCAGTTCAGTGTCATTGGGATAAGAGAACTCGGGGAATTCATCCTTTACAATGGCTGTGAAGCTGTGTGTCTTTCCCGGAAGTTTTTCCAGCCTTGAATCGTTAATGGTCCGGGCCTGGTGATTATGAGTGGTAAGGGTAATGTACCCGCCTCCGGAATCAGGGTCAAAATCAGGAATATATCTTTTATTGAGTTCATCCAGCACTGCCTGGTTCACATCATTGTTACGAATCCTGTTAAGCAAGTCGATAAAGATCTGGTCATCCTGCCTGAAGATATGTTTCAGCTCTATTGTCACAAAGTCAGTGTTTTCCAGGGCTTTGCTTTCGAAGAAGAAGAATGATTGATAATACCTGCCAAGAATCTCCCTGTCGTCGTCTTTTACAACCGGCGCCAGTTGCTGAAGGTCGCCGATCATCAGCAGCTGTACTCCGCCAAAAGGGATGAACCGATTCCTGTATCTCCTCAGGGTCGAATCGATGGCATCGAGTGTATCGGCCCTGACCATGCTTATCTCATCGATTACAAGCAGGTCGAGGCTCCTTATGATGTTGATCTTTTCCCGGCTCATCTTGTATCCGGGCCGGTCAGCGCGTTCAGGTTTTTCTGTACTGCCAGCTTCTGACAGATATAATGAAGGGATAAATGGATGAAAGGGCAGCTGAAAGAATGAATGGATTGTAACACCTCCGGCATTGATAGCGGCAACACCTGTGGGGGCGACAACGATCATCCGCTTGGGAGATTTAAGCTTCAGGCTTTTAAGGAAGGTTGTCTTCCCCGTACCAGCTTTCCCGGTGAGAAATATGCTTCGGTTGGTATGCTGAACAAAATCAAAAGCAAGCTGAAGATCCTTGTCCGCTTCTGTTTTCATAATCCTGAATATAAATGACGCAGCGAAAAACTTAATCCAAATATAAACAATAATTGATTCACTGGAAATACCTGACGGGAGGATCTATTATCGGAAACGACATATTGTTTACGGTTTTGCAGAAATGGATCATCGGGGAATTATGTCAGTGCAGCTACTGCGTATTACTTCCTCAACCTAGTTATACTCACCAGATTTTTTTTAGCCACATAACGCCGGTCGGATAATCCTTTGATTGCCGGAAAAAGCTGCGGCGTAATGCCTGATATTGTATTGAGAAAATCAGGAATGTCTGATATTTCGTAATTAAATGATTTATATCTTCCACCCATGCTAAATTATATTTATATTATTGTTTAGCTGTAA